>Ga0209123_1000031_pt1 | contig 292121 bp, 269 predicted proteins | sample BarGraIncu00431A_FD_184500 | JGI IMG/M metagenome (GOLD analysis project Ga0209123, IMG submission 184500) | Arctic peat soil microbial communities from Barrow, Alaska, USA - Barrow Graham LP Incubations 004-31A (SPAdes) (version 2) | ecosystem: Environmental > Terrestrial > Soil > Wetlands >... | reverse complement strand
GCGTCAGGAATATAACGAAGAAAGGCCGCACAGCGCGCTGGCCTACCTGACACCAAAAAGATTTGCAGACAGTTTTTTAACCGCGGATTCTAAGTCGGTTTCGGACTAAGTTGGGGAGCAGGTCACCTGCTGCAAGCATTTAACGTTCGTCTCTTACACGACAAAAAAGCGATCGGGCAAATTGTCTCCGGTATCTTGTTTGGTGGTATCTGTATTGTAGGGATGATGATTCCTATAACGCTCTCACCTGGCATCATATTTGATGCACGCTCCGTTATTCTAGCCATGTCAGGTTTGTTTTGCGGGCCATGGGCGGCAATCATTGCTGCTGCCATGGCTGGCGGCTATCGCATATGGTTGGGCGGCGCGGGTATGGGTATAGGCGTTTCTGTCATTATTTCCAGTGCAGCGCTCGGATTGGCATACCGATATTGCCGTTATAAGGGCTGGGTAAAAATAGGCGTTCTCCAGTTTCTTCTATTTGGACTTCTGGTCCATGTTGTCGCAGTCCTTCTGTTTGCGATATTCCCGGAAGGGATTGTCCTAGAGGTAATGCAAAATGTAGCGCTCCCTTTCATTCTTATCTTCACGCCTGCAACTGCAATTTTAGGTCTGCTGTTGCAAGACATTGAAAACCGTGTCAAAACCGAGCATGCCCTAAACCTCAGCGAATCGCGTTATGCACGCGTTATTGAAGGTTCCGACCAAGGGTTTTGGGATTGGGATCTAAAAACACAGGAATTCAAGGTAAGCCCACGCTATGAATCGATGCTGGGCTATGCTACAGGTGAAATGCCTATATCACCACAAGATTGGGGCTTGCATGTCGATCCTCTGGACTTGGCGAAGGCCTTTGAATCTATTGACCAGCATTGCAAGGGCTTAACGCCATCGCATGAATTGGAATTTCGAATTCGCACAAAGTCGGGAGAATGGAAATGGATCCTGACGAGCGGGAAAATAGTCGCAAGAGATGAGGCTGGCAAACCCTTGATCATGTCTGGCACCCACACCGATATCACCGCACGAAAATTATCTGAGGAAAAACTCCAATACGTCGCACATTATGATTTGCTTACCGGCTTGCCAAATCGCGTACTGCTCGCCGACCGCCTGCAACAAGCTGTGGCATGGAGTCTGCGACGCGGTGACTCTTTGGCAGTGGCCTATCTAGATCTGGATGGTTTCAAGGAAGTGAATGATCGCCATGGCCACGATGTTGGCGATGCACTGCTAATCGCTCTCGCCCAGCGTATGAAAGCAAGCATGCGCGAAATTGACACACTAGCACGCATCGGCGGCGATGAATTTGTTGCCGTACTTGTCGATCTGGATCGACCACAGGATTGTGAGCCAGCACTTGCCCGTCTGTTGCAAGCATCTGCCGAGCCGGTGACTGTGGGCGATATTGCACTACAAGTTTCCGCCAGCATCGGCGTGACGCTCTCCCCACAGGACGGGGGAGATGCCGACCAACTGCTGCGCCATGCAAACCAAGCCATGTATCTTGCCAAGCAAGCCGGAAAGAACCGCTACCACCTATTCGATGTGGACCAAGCCGCAGCGGTAGAGGTTCAGCGTGAAAGTTTGAAGCACATCCGTCGCGCCATGGATGCGCAGGAATTCGTGCTGCATTACCAGCCCAAGGTGAACATGAAGACTGGAGAGGTGATTGGTGCCGAAGCCTTAATCCGCTGGCAGCATCCAGAGCGCGGTCTGTTACCGCCCGCGGCTTTTCTGCCAACCATCGAAAATCACAGTTTCAGTGTGGAATTGGGTGAATGGGTGATCCACTCCACGCTAGCTCAAATGACAGAATGGCAAGCTGCAGGACTGAATATTCCCGTCAGCGTGAACGTTGGCGCTCGCCAGTTACAGCAAGCTGACTTTGCCTTGCGTCTTTCTGATTTACTCAATGCACACCCTGCAGTTCAACCTGACTCTCTTGAGCTGGAGATATTAGAAACCAGCGCTCTGGATAACATAAAAAACGTTTCCGAGATTATGTACTCATGCCGCAAAATCGGCGTACGTTTTGCACTGGATGATTTTGGCACTGGCTATTCTTCGCTTACTTACTTGAAACACTTGCCAGCCGACGTACTCAAGATCGATCAGACCTTCGTGCGTGACATGCTTGACGATGCAGATGATCTAGCCATCGTCGAGGGCGTGCTGGGGCTGGCCAATGCATTCCGCCGCCGTGCAATTGCCGAAGGCGTAGAAACAATTGCGCACGGTGAACTACTTTTATCGCTCGGTTGCGAATGGGCGCAGGGCTACGCCATTGCCCGACCCATGCCGGCCAGTGAATTGCCCGTCTGGCTGGCGACTTGGCGCCCAGATGTATCTTGGGGGGCTTTACATGAATATCCCATAAAAAGTGATGAGCGGATGGTGGTATTCGCCGAAGTAAAACACCACCATTGGCAACGTGAAATTGAAGCTTTCCTCACCGGCGAAAGAGGTGACCCACCAGCACTTAGCATACACACTGGTCACTTTGACCAGTGGCTAGAAACTGATGGCCAGGCACGTTACGGTGAGCATCCAGAGTTTTTGAAAGTGCTGAACTTGCACAACAGCTTACACAATCTCGGATGTGAAGTGGTTGAAATGCACATTAAGGGAGAAATAGCCGAAGCACAAAAACGGCTGGGAGAACTGCACGCAATGCGTGAAGAGTTAAATGCTGGATTGCGCGGACTGGTGCATGATTTGTAAGAATCACTAAAGTTTGTAGCGATTCACACATATCCACTGGCTCCGCTATTCCGGGTCAGCTCGATTCTACCGCCCTTTCTTGAGCGCAACTGTGGCGCGCCGATTGAATATTGATCCACCCTGAGTCAAATTTTGGTAGCAATCAACAGGGATTGGCGTCAAAATGCTAAGTTATCGATAGTTTTCGTCCGGTGTATCAACACTCGGGGTACCCCCACGGTACGGTCAGAGCGCGCTCGCTATCGATTACATCCCGAAGATTCCGGAGAAGCATTAATGTCGAGAAACATCGAAACAATGGACGCCTTGCTGGTCGGTGCAGGCATCATGAGTACCACCTTGGCTGCCCTCCTGAAGGAGCTTGACCCTAACCTGAAGTTGGAAATCGTCGAGCAGCAAGCATCCGCCGCCATGGAAAGCTCCGACCCATGGAACAACGCCGGTACCGGCCACGCCGGGCTGTGCGAGTTGAACTACACCCCTCAGGCAGCTGACGGCACGATAGACATCCAGAAGGCTGTCCATATCAATAGCCAGTTCGAGGTGTCCAAGCAGTTCTGGTCCTATCTGGTAGCCAAAGGATCTCTCGGCCAGCCGCAGCACTTCATCAACCCGACCCCGCACCTGAGCTTCGTTCGCGGCGATTCAGCCATCAATTTCCTGCGTACCCGCCACGAAGCGCTGCGCCAGCATCACGCCTACGCTGAGATGGCCTATTCCGAGGATCACGCCACCCTAGCCGAGTGGATGCCATTGATGATGCAGGGCCGAGATGATCATGAACGTATTGCCGCTACCCGCGCAGAAGATGGCACAGACGTCGACTTCGGAAAACTGACTTCGCAATTGTTATCCAGCCTCTCCAAACACGATGGTGCCACTATCTCTTTTGAACAAAATGTTATCGGCCTCGAGCGCAACGAGGCTGGTTGGCGAGTAAGCATCAAGAACAGCAAAACCGGCGACGAACGCAAGGTGCAAGCTTGCTTCGTGTTTCTCGGTGCCGGGGGCGGCGCTCTGCCACTCCTGCAAATGTCAGGCATACCGGAGGGCAAGGGATTCGGCGGTTTTCCTGTAAGTGGCCAATGGCTGCGTTGTGACAACCAGGCTGTGGTCCAAAAGCATTGCACCAAAGTGTATAGTCGCGCCGCAGTTGGCGCCCCGCCAATGTCCGTGCCGCACCTTGACCACCGGATTGTGGATGGCAAGAGTTCACTGCTGTTCGGCCCTTACGCTGGCTTCACTACCAAATTCCTCAAGCACGGCTCTTTCCTCGATCTGCCGCTGTCGATTCGACCTAGCAACATCGGTCCGATGCTCGCCGTAGCGCGCGACAACATGGATCTGACACGTTATCTGATTAAGGAAGTAGTGCAGTCCCATCAAAAACGTTTAGATTCATTACGCAACTTCTACCCGGAAATGAACCCAGCGGATTGGCGCCTAGAGATTGCCGGTCAGCGCGTGCAGATCATCAAGAAAAATGCGAAGAATGGCGGCATCCTACAGTTTGGTACTGAGGTAGTGGCTGCAGGCGACGGTACCATCGCCGCGCTACTCGGCGCCTCCCCCGGCGCCTCGGTAAGTGTGTCAATTATGATCGAGCTGATCGAACGCTGCTTCGCCGCGCGCAACGGAGAATGGAGCGCTAAGGTGGCAGAAATCGTCCCTGCCCGTGAGAAACTTCTGCAGAGTGATGCCACGTTGTACAGGGAAGTCAAAGCACGCAGTAACGTGCTACTGGCACTGGCACATCACTAATAGATTCCAAGCAAAATTATACAAGGTAATCATGATTGAACTGACCCCGGCAGACGTTTCCGTCATTCTGAGACAAGCCAGTACGCAAGGACTTGACTATTTGCCGACAGCCCAACTGAATGATGACGGTCAGACCGAAATAGTCAGGTGGATCGAGGGTGTTGGCAAGCTTGACGACCAGCTCAGTCCGTATGCATGGTATTCGCTGGCCGAAGAAGCTGCGGCCACTGATGATCCGGAAGAGCCGATCATGATTGAAATGCTTCCCACCTACACCCTATCTGGCGAGAGCGAGATGCTGGAACTGTGTCGAATGGCCCATTTTGACTGGTCGATCGACGTTGTTCCGGTGGAGTTCATTCAGAACACAGAGGAACTGCTCGATGCTGGCGTGCCGGTGCGATTGCTGCTACTGGCAGAGGTGGCTAGCAACGCTTTCTTGAAACGCATGATCGATTTATATCCTGAAATGGAAGAGCACGAGCCGCAACTTATGGTCAGTGCGATCAATGCTTTTTTCATGCTGTTGTGCGAGAGCGCAGGTTTTGTTCCGGATGACACGCTCCTCTCATTCGAGGATGACGACATGGATTTCCGAGATGTCAACAAGACACAGTTCGATGAAGCACTCGAAGAGTGCATTGATGATGCCAGAAGTGCCATCGTGTCACTTGACGCCGAACTCGATACTTCCTTGCCCGAAACCGTGGATCTGCTCGACATGGAGTGTTTCAATTTCTTTTGATCTGAGGTTTTTGTTTCTTAAAATAAAATGTTTGCATCACTTGTCGACTTTAATGTTCATTCTAAATCATCGGTAACCCACGGTCGCCGAGTAGTGGATTAGGACACTGTGGGAATACTATAGATCCCAGACATTCTCCGAAGCATTAATTGATAGCTCCACCCAAATTATTTGCGAGTAGCATATTGACATATATGTCGAAATGTTTAAACATACAGTCATGAGACCTGATTACGCAAAAGATATCCCAGATGCATGGCAAAATATTGCCAAGGTATTCACCGCCTTAGGTGACGCACATCGCCAACGCATCTTGCTGATTTTTGACCGTGGGGAGAGGCTGAACGTCAGCCAGATCGTCGAGACCTCGACACTATCGCGCCCAGCGGTATCGCATCATCTTAAAATTCTGCGCGAAGCAGGTGTGCTAGGTAGCGTGAAGGAGGGCAAAGAAGTGTTTTTCTGGGTTGAAAAACAATTCCTACATGATGCCATGAGTGCCGTGTTGGCCTACATTGACGACGAGGCCTGAATGTCCAGCCAATTCAAACTACTCAAAGAACGACGCTTCCTGCCGCTATTCATCACGCAATTTCTAGGCGCATTGAACGACAATGTGCTGAAGAATGCGATGGTGATCCTGATTGCGTTTCAGGGAGCAAAGCTAACCAGCGCCTCCCCTTCATTAATGGTGAATGTGTGTGCCGGTCTGTTCATCCTACCGTTCTTCCTGTTTTCTGCGACATCAGGACAACTCGCCGATAAATTTGAAAAGTCGAAATTGATACAACTGGTGAAGGTGCTGGAAATCGTCATCATGCTGATCGCTGCTGTCGGTTTCTGGCTGCCTAATTTGCCTTGGCTATTGACCGCACTGTTTCTGATGGGCATGCATTCGACTTTATTCGGTCCGATTAAATATTCGATTCTGCCGCAGCACCTGCACGAAAACGAAATGGTAGGGGGCAACGGACTGATCGAATCCGGCACTTTCCTCGCGATCCTACTGGGCACCATCCTCGGTGGGACGCTGATCGGGCTGGGCGAATTCGGTGCACATTTGGTCGCTGGTACATGTTTTGCGATAGCGATAATGGGATATATCGCAAGTCGTGGCATACCAAAAGCGCCCGCGCCAGAACCAGACATGGTGATCAACTGGAACCCGTTCACTGAAACCTGGCGCAACCTTGCCGCATTGAAGCAGAACCGAACCGTGTTTCTGGCGATTCTCGGTATTTCGTGGTTCTGGTTTTACGGCGCAGTCTTTCTGTCGCAGTTCCCCGCCTTTGCAAAAGACTATCTTGGCGGTAGCGAAGGCTTAGTCACGCTATTGCTGGCGATATTTTCAATCGGCATTGGCTTGGGTTCACTGCTATGCGAAAAGCTGTCCAAGCATACGGTCGAACCTGGCTTGGTGCCGCTCGGTTCAATCGGCCTGACCTTATTTGCGATTGACCTCTGGTTCTTCAGTCCACACGCCGGTGCGCTCGGTTTGGGCGTGATCGAATTTCTGGATAATGCCGGTAGCATTCATATCCTGATTGACCTAGTGATGATCGGCGTATTTGGCGGCTTTTACTGCGTACCGCTGTACGCATTGATGCAAACACGCTCCGAAGAATCACACCGCTCGCGCATTATTGCTGCCAACAACATCATGAATGCCGCTTTCATGGTGGTCGCTGCGCTGCTGGCGATTGTCTTGCTGTCATTTGGCATCACCGTACCGCAAATTTTCTTGCTGACTGGCATCGTCAATGCCGGTATCGCGATCTATATTTACAGTCTTGTCCCTGAATTCACCAACCGCTTCGTTGTGTGGATTTTCCAAAGGAAATAGTATGCTCAGAACCCTTATCCGTCCCATCCTGCGCCCCGTCCTGTACTTTATTTGTCGCTTGCTGTACCGCGTTGAAGTCAAAAGTGCCAGCCCTGACTTTGGTGCGCCGCGCGTGGTGATCGTTGCCAACCACGAATCCTTCCTCGATGGTTTGTTGCTCGGCTTGTTCCTGCCGGTAGATCCGATTTTTGTCGTAAATACCCAAATCGCCAAAATCTGGCTTTTCCGCTTTGTGTTGGCGATGGTTGACCATATCACTGTCGATCCGACCTGCTCGATGGCAACCAAGCAGATCATGCGTTTGGTTGAATCTGGCCGTCCGGTCGTGATTTTCCCCGAAGGCCGCATCACCGTTACCGGCAGCTTGATGAAGGTGTATGAAGGTTCAGCCTTCATTGCAGCAAAAACTGGCGCCAGCATCATCCCGGTGCGGCTCGACGGCCCGGCACGCAGCCTGTTCTCGCGGATGGGGGGACGCGCACCGCGCGAATGGTTCCCGAAAATGCGCATCACGATCCTACCCGCCACATCCATACCGATGCCCACTATTGCCAATGCCAAACAGCGGCGGCATCACATCGGCGAGGCGCTGCGGCGCATCATGCAGGAAATGATGTTTGCTACCAGGACGCCGACCACATTGTTTGATTCCTTGCTTGAGGCCAGCCATATCTATGGCCGCAATCGCCGTATGGTCGAAGACATTAAACAAATTGAATACACCTATGACGACCTGCTGAAAATGACACTTATGCTGGGCCGTCTCGGCAGCCGTCTCGATGAGCAAGGCGCGCGCATCGGTGTGCTGCTGCCCAATCTTGCTCCCACGTTGGGATTGATCATTGGGCTGTCAGCCTTCCGCCGTGTACCTGCGTTGCTGAATTTCACGGCTGGCACAGAAGGGATACAAAGTGCTTGCACCGCCGCCACGATACGCACCATCGTCACGTCACGCGCCTTTCTCGAACAAGGCAAACTGACCGATAAAGTGGCAGCATTGAAGAATGTGCGCATCGTCTATCTGGAAGAAATGCGCGAGCAAATTACGCTGAGCGACAAGCTGTGGTGGATAACGTATGCGCGCTGGTTCCCGCATGCTGCTAGCCGCTGCGGTGCCGATACCGAAGACCTGGCGGCTGTGTTGTTTACGTCCGGCTCCGAAGGCAAGCCGAAAGGCGTCGCACTATCGCACCGCGCGATCCTGGCGAATATTGAGCAGGTACGTGCGGTCATCGACATCACGACTGAAGATAAATTCCTGAATTCGCTGCCGCTGTTCCACTCGTTTGGTTTGACCGCTGGCGCACTGTTGCCGCTGATGACTGGCTCCAGCCTGTTCCTCTACCCGACGCCACTGCATTACCGCGTGATTCCTGAACTTGCCTACGACCGCGGCTGCTCGATTTTGTTTGGCACCAGCACCTTCCTCAGCCATTACGGCAAGTTTGCGCATCCGTATGATTTTTTCAGGCTGCGTTATGTCGTCGCTGGCGCGGAAAAACTGACACAACCAGTAAAAGAACTCTGGTTCGAAAAATTCGGTATTCGTATCTTTGAAGGTTATGGTGCAACCGAAACCGCACCTGTGCTGTCGGTTAATACACCGATGGCGTTCCGCAGCGGCACAGTGGGTCAGTTATTGCCTGGTATCCGCCACCACATCGTGCCGGTTCCTGGTATCGACCATGGTGGCATCCTGCATGTCAGCGGGCCTAACGTAATGAGTGGCTACTTCCGCTTCGAGCATCCGGGCATGATCGAACCGCCTTCATCATCGGTTGGTCACGGCTGGTACGACACTGGCGATGTTGCTGATGTCGATGAGGATGGGTTTGTGCACATACTTGGCAGGGTCAAACGCTTTGCCAAGATCGCAGGCGAAATGATCTCACTGGAAGTGGTGGAAAATCTCGCGCTGGCTGCCAGCCCGAACAAAGAGCATGCCGTCATCAGCCAACCCGACCCGCAACGCGGTGAGGCTCTGGTACTGTTCACCACTGATGCGGCACTTACGCGCGAACGTTTGCACAATGCGGCTCAGGATAAGGGCATGCCTGAAATCGCCGTGCCGCGCAAGATCGTGCTGGTAGAAGTCTTACCGATGCTGGGTACTGGCAAGACTGACTATGTGAACTTGAAGCAGATGGTGGAGGCCGTTTAGCTGACCGCCACCATCACTGCGTCACGCAATGGCGGCTTCAATTTCCGCGAAGGTGCGCGCAGTTTCGTGTGAAATCACTTCGACGCCGATCAGGCGCGCGATCTGGGATGCGGAGAAGATGCCGCGCAGCTTTTGCGCGCCGCTAGCGTCCTCTTCGACCACCAGCGCGTGTATCCGCCCGGCAGCTTTTAGGGTCTCGACGATATGGCCAACTTCGGCGTGCTCAACATCGTATAGCTTCAACACATCTATGGATTCGACTGGCGTCATGATGTCACGCACTAGCAGTTCGCCATGTGTGACACCCCGTTTCTGTGAAATCTGTACCGGACGCTCGCTCCACAAATCGTTGGTAGTCAACACGCCTTTGACGCGCCCCTCCATGCCGATCACGATCAACTGATGAACCTTGTTGCTCAACATGACATGGTTGGCCTCAGCCAGCGTTGCACCCGGATCAATCGTGATGGTCTGGATTTTCGATAGATCGGTCATCACCACAATCGCTGGCGTATCGCGTTTTACCGGCGCTGACTCTAGCACGTCGATGATGAAACAACCGGTAGGTGAAATGCTGGCTTGTTTCAAAGGCTTGTAGCTCAATCGTTCCATGTTATTTACTCCTTGATAATGGATACTGCTGCACAAAATCCTTGATCCTGATGTCTCACCCAAATTGCATTCAATGTGACAACCTTACCACAAAGCCAATATTGCTGTTGAGACAGTGCTCATGACTTAATTTTGCTCAAATCGCATACATTTCTATACGAGTCAAGCGCGCACAAAATGGTTATCTGTTATTCAATATAAGCATATCGTGTGCCAGGAGCCTCATTCAGAGGGAAATGCATGTTTATCATTGCCACCATGAAATAACCATATACTCCACACGGTATTTTTCCTCCCGCTCATTATATATGGCTATTATGAAGATTAGCCTACATACCCCCCTATAAAATGGTTATTTTCTGATAAAAAATAGCTATATTTTGGCTTTGGAGACACCAAAACGATCCAAAATGCCGGTTTTTTGTGACAACTAATAACGCGTCGCGTTATTAGTGCGAACCGGATAGAACTGCACCAACCAAGCCAGCCGTCCGCGCCAGCAGGTCAAACATCTCTGCCCTACCCCACTCGCCCAACGCATGACCCATGCCGGGATACACAATGGCAGTCACTTTTCCGCCAGAGGCAACGAGCGAGTCTGCGGTACGTTGTGCTGTGTCACGAGGCAAGCGCAGGTCTTCACCGCCCTGAAACAACAGCGCAGGCGGAAAATCTACCGGTTCGTCTCGTTCCAGCATCAATGGCGGGCTAGCTTCAGACATCACCGCCTCGGTGCCAAAATACGCATGATGGCACGCCAGAATTTGGTGGTCGCCGATCTCCTGTGCCAAATGGTAGCGCGCGAGCGGATCAAGCACACCAGAACAGGTGACGACAAATGCCAAGCGCGCATCGATATCTGCCGCACCTTCCATTTCCGCAGCCCTGTAACGCGCATCAAACGGGCGCAATGCCGACAGCAGGATCAGATGCCCACCACTCGACACCCCCAGCCCGCCGACGGCCTCCGGATCGACGAATAGCTCCGCTGCATGCTGCTTAACCCAGCGTGTGGCGTAATTAATGTCGACCAAGGATGACGGATAAGGATCATCTGGCGCCATGCGGAAATCGATGGCCACCACAACGATGCCACAGGACGCGATAAAGTCGGCAAAGCCTTGTGTTGCAGTCCGGTCACCCGACACCCATGCACCACCATGCACGCAAATCATTGCCGGAAACGGCCCCTCGCCTTGAGGTTGATACACCAGCGCGCGCAAGATGCGCCCATCCACGATGCGGTACGGGATGTCCTGTCTAGAGACCGAGTAACTGGGTTGCTTTGAGGGAGTTTTGGTCTGATTCATGATTTTTAATAGACGGCACAGCTTAGATTTTGCTCGTCATCCTGCTTTACTCAGCATTTGTGGCAGAATTCGTGTCGCCGATGTTACAATGCACACCCTGCCCGGATGGTGAAATAGGTAGACACAAGAGACTTAAAATCTCTCGCCAGTAATGGTGTACCGGTTCGATTCCGGTTCCGGGCACCACCGTAGATACCGGTAATATCTACAAAAAAACAAAAAAGCCACCTGTTCGGTGGCTTTTTCTTTTTCTTAGAGTCCCAGTCCGGCAATACCGGCTTTTGCGATCTGCGCATCTTCGACTGATTTGACGCCAGAAATGCCGACAGCACCAATGCATTGGCCGTTAACCATGATAGGCACACCGCCTTCGAGCATGCCGCTGATTTCAGGTGCGCTGAGAAAGGAGTAACGCCCAGCGTTAATCATGTCTTCATAAACTTTCGACTCACGACAGCCGAGTGCAGCGGTCTTGGCCTTGGCCGGTGCAATATACGAGGAGATCGGCGCAACGCCATCCATCCGGTGCAGCCACAGCAGGTGACCGCCGTCATCAACGACAGAAATCACGACTGCCCATTTGTTGCTCCTAGCTTCTGCTTCTGCTGCTGCTGCTATTTTTTGCACGTCGTCGAGCGTCAAGACTGGCTTGCTTATCATTATTTCTCCTATTGATTGCAGTAAAAAAAGGCTGATGGCGTGGCTGGTGCCAACACATCTTGCCGGATTGTGAATCGTTTAGATTACCACGAAAGATGGGGCATATTCACGCTTTTTACAGCGCACTACGCAGCAGTGACTCCAACTGGTCTACTGGTAGTGGGCGGCTAAAGAAATAACCTTTAATTTCATTGCAGCCATTCTCGCTCAGAAAATTGAGCTGTTCTTCAGTTTCAACGCCTTCGGCAATCGTTTGCAGGCCGAGTCCAGCAGCAAGATTTTGAGCTTGTAGACCTTAAAGCGTTCAGATTTACTAACGGTACAAGCAATTTCGCTCAGGAAATGTAAAGCATCATTAATACTGATTTGCTTTAAGGCGCTGTATTTGAGCCCCTGATCCCGCATAATATAAGGATGCTAACCCTCACTTTTTCAAACAAGTATCAGGACTTGCTAGAAGCGCTGCTACACGCAAGCTCCGAGCCGCCCTCATCGCCTTTCGCGGCCGAACAAATTATCATTCCTAGCGCCGCGATCCAACGTCATCTGGAGCTGGCGATGGCAGACCGGTTTGGAATTTGCGCAAATGTGCAGTTTTCTTTCCTCGGCATGTGGGTGTGGCACCAGATACGAAAAGTCGCTCCGGTACAGGACGTTTCGCCCTACACGCCGTCTGTGCTTTCGTGGCGGATATACCGAATTTTCGATGATAAGGTATTTACGCATCAGCACCCGCGGCTGGAAGCGTATCTAGAAAAAGCAGACACCGTCATGCGTTTCGAACTAGCATCACAGGTAGCTGTACTGATGGAACAAACCATGACGTATCGCCCAAACTGGATCGATGCTTGGTCCAATGGCAAGCTAGTCCATATTCCAAACACCGACGAAACGGCTAGGCAGGATCAGCAATGGCAAGCCGCTTTATGGCGGCGTATCGTGCAAGAAATCGGTAGCGATGAACATCTTTCTGCCGCTCTCCGAGTGCTGGAATCTCTGGATTCAGCGGCAGCCACAAAATTGCAAGCAAGAGGATCGGTGCATATATTTTGCCTGTCCACTATCGCGCCGCTCTATATTGATATTCTGAATCAGCTAGGCAAATGGATGGACCTCCATTTGTACGTGATCAATCCGTGCAGTGAGTACTGGTTTGATATTGTTGATCCGCGCCGCTTGAGTTATCTCGCAGCAAGTGGAGGAGCGGATCATCATGAATCCGGCAACCGCCTGTTATCCGCATGGGGCAAGCAAACGCAGGCAATGATCGACCTGCTATTTGAAAAAACTTCGCTGAGCAGCAATGAAAACAGCTGTTTTACAGACCACCAGCCACAAAATTTTAAACCCACACTGCTCGCACAGGTGCAAAATGCGATCCTGCACCTTGAAGAGCTCGCACCTGCCAGCATCACACTGCAAGATGACGACCGTAGTATTGAGTTTCATTCCTGTCATTCTCTTTCGCGTGAACTGGAAGTGTTACAGGATCAATTGCTGGCGCTATTTGCGGGTGTCAAAGCACCTTCGCCTGAAGATATATTGGTTGTCACTCCTGACCTGGAACAAGCTGCCCCTCTGATCGACGCGATCTTCGGCACTGCGCATCCGTCTCGCCGCATTCCGTACACCGTCACAGGACGAAAAAACAGCCGATCGAACACAGTCGCACTTGCGTTGCTCGATCTACTGTCACTGGTGCCGTCCCGTTTTGCAGCAAGCACTGTGTATTCGCTGCTGCAACAACCCGTAGTCGCTCAGCGTTTTGGGCTGGATGATGCTGATTTGAAAACCGTGCATAACTGGATAAGTGAATCCGGCATTCGCTGGGGATTGGATGCGACGCACCGCACACAATTTGACTTACCAGGAACTGAGCGTTACAGCTTCCAGGATGGGTTGCACCGCCTGTATCTCGGCTATGCATTGCCTGCCGATAGCAATACGCCATTTGGAATGCGCCTCCCAGCCGGCAATCCAGAAGGCGCAGATGCAACAGCGCTCGGCAGTTTTTGGATGTTCATGCAGCAGCTGACACTGATGCAGCACACTTTGTCTGAGCCCCATACGCCGGATGGCTGGAAGCAATCATTGCTCAGCCTGATCGAGACTTTTATGACACCGGTAGGCAACCAGCTGGACGACGGACGTGAAGTGCAAAAACACATTCATGATCTGTGCGATAACATGCAGCATGGCAGTGGCGAGCATCCTATCGCGCTGAATGTGATGCAGCGCGAGCTGGCATCCTTGCTCGACGACCCAGCACGTGGCGGCATCCCCACCGGAACCGTGACCTTCACCTCCATGAGCAGCTTGCGCAACCTGCCTTATCGTATCGTTTGCGTAATCGGCCTGAACGATGGCAGCTTCCCGACCGCGCAGCGGCCTGCTGAATTCGACTTGATGGCACTTAACCCGATGCGCGGTGATCGGCTGCGCCGTACTGATGAGCGCAACCTGTTCTTCGACCTGTTACTAGCAGCGCAGGATCGGCTATATGTAAGCTATACCGGTCGTAGTGTGCGCGACAATTCCCTGACACCACCATCGGTGCTTATTTCAGACCTGCTCGATTATGCAACTCAAGCCATTGCACTAAATGCAGATGATGCGAAAAAACGCCTGATGGTCACACACCCGCTGCAGGCTTTCGCAATTGACTATTTCCGGCAAGGCGATGACCACCGCATCCGCAGCAGCAATGACGAATACTGCCAGGCACTCATCGGAAAATTACTTAAGCCAATAGCACTCAATGTACAGCAAACAGAATTTGATGATGAAACAGAAGATGACGATGAAATGCCGCAGCAATCAGCGCTGACTTTCTTCCCGACTCTGTTACCAGAACCAGGTGAAGAATGGCGTAAGGTCACACTGGATCAGCTGCTACAATTTTTCCGTAATCCCTCTCGATTTTTGTTACGGCAACGACTAGGAATTGCCTTTCCTGAAAGACAGGAAGACTTGCTTGACGATGAGCCGTTTCTGCCTGACTGGAATGAAAAAAATGACTTAGCAGACCGACTGTTACCTATGTATCTGAACAATGCAAATCCTGAAAATATTCGCGCCAGCGCCATGGCCGGGACCGAGTATCCACCAGGCGAACTTGGCTATACCTTGCTGGAAAAAGAACTGCAATCGCTGGATACGTTCGCGCTAAAGCTGAAGATAGAAACCGATATCCCCTGCTTGCCAGCACAGAGCCAGGCAATTGATTTTTCGCTTGAGGCAGAAACGTGGAGCCTGAGTCATGCTTTTAGCGATTTGCGTCCTGCTGGCTTGATACGCCATCGTTACGACGATGTACGCCCCTCGGATTATCTGGCAGGCTGGATAACGCACCTGTTTTTGAATGCAGCAGCGCCGGAAGGCGTGAGATGCCAAACCGTCTGGCATTCGCGCGACGGCAAATACCTGCTGTATCCGATGGAGGATGCACGCGAGCACTTGCAGGCTTTGATGATACTGTACCGACGTGGGCTACGCGAACCGCTGCACTTCTACCCCAAATCTGCCTGGGAATATGTCAAGGCAAATAATGATTTGAGTATGGCTGAAAAGAAGTGGCGCAATGACTGGAATGAAGAGTCAGGCGAAAGACGGGACCCGTCATACCGCCAGGCACTGCGCGGCGTGGGCAACCCGCTCGACCTGGATTTTGAGACGTGCGCCCAAACAATATTCATGCCGCTACTGAATACTATTGACGATGAAAGATTGGAAAAGTCATGACAGCAAATGCTGCTTTTGACGTGTTCAACTGCAAATTGGATGGTGTCAGCCTGATTGAAGCGTCGGCTGGCACGGGCAAGACCTGGAATATCTGCGGCTTGTATCTGCGCCTGCTGCTTGAATGCGGACTCGAGGTGCAGGAAATTTTGGTCGTCACATTCACCAATGCGGCGACTGCCGAGTTGCGTGAGCGCATCCGCAGTCGCATTGTCGAAACCCGCGACTATCTTGATGGAACATCCCTGCCAGAAAATGATCCGTTCGTCGCTGATCTGATATCGGCACTCGATAAATTGCCTGACATCGATATCGACCGCTTGAAAAAACGGCTTGAACTGGCGCTGCAAACATTTGATGAAGCGTCGATCTTCACAATACACAGCTTCTGTCAACGCGCTCTGGCTGATACGGCCTTTGCCGCTGGCCAGGCATTTGCGCTGGAACTGGTGCCAGACGACACCGACTTGCGACTGGAGGCAGTGCACGATTTTTGGCGGCGCCATATTGCAGGCGAACGACTTGGGGCAGGGTTGGCGGCTTACCTGCTACAACGCAAGGACAATCCGGAAAAATTCTCCAAACTCTTGAAGCGGCAACTGGGAAAACCCCTGGCGCACACCATGTGGCCGGATAGTAACGCGTCCGCAATTGACGATTCTATGCTTGTCAGTACCTACGCAGCCGCACGCGCATGCTGGCTTATGCATCGTGAAATGGTGGTGGATGTACTTACAGATTCATCGGATACCTTGAAACAAAACAGCTACAAGGAAAATCAAATTCGCGCAGCAGCAGCCAACTACGATGCTTTTTTCAGCGCCAACGAGCCGCTAACAAACGATATCGGCATCGAGCAACTGAAATTATTTCGAGCAAGCAATCTGGAAGTCGGCAAAGGCACTAAAAACGGAAAAATACCTCCGCAACATGAATTCTTTGAGCTGGCTGAAACCATGCTGACGGAGCGAGAAAATATCGAGGCGGCATTGCTGCTTGCCCGTTTGAGTTTGATCCGCCGCATGCTAGAAGAATCAGAGGTAGCGATTCGTAAACGCAAACATGAACAAGGCCTCGTATCCTATAACGATATTCTATACAACGTGTACGATGCGCTGAATAGCGGTGAAAAGCCGTGGTTGGCCGAATCACTGCGCCAGCGGTTTCCTGCTGCACTTGTCGATGAATTCCAGGACACCGACCCATTACAATTTTGTGTGTTTGACACGATTTATGGCGACGGCAACAGTCCGCTATTTTTGGTGGGCGACCCCAAGCAGGCGATTTACCGCTTCCGCAACGCGGACCTCAATACCTATCTGGATGCGAAGAAAAATACCACGGCAATCTATAGCATCAGCGACAACCAGCGCTCGACCGAACCACTGATTGATGCACTCAATAGCTTGTTTTCAGCGAATCAGAGAACATTCATGCTGCCCGGACTTGATTACCAGCGGGTCGGCTTTGGCAGCAGGAAGCGTAAAAAATTTACTGACCATTCTAGCCAGAATGCCGATCTGCAAGTTTGGATGCTGCCGCAGGAAAACGACGGTCCGATCCAGCGCAAACAGGCAATAAAAGCGGTGGCAAATGCCACGGCTGCTGAAATTGCGAGGCTATTGCAGGCAGCATCTAAGCAGACTGTCTGCATAGATGACCAAGCCTTGCAAGCTGGAGATATCGCCGTGCTGGTGCGTACCCATAAACAAGGAAACGATATCAGGCAAGCACTGGCGGCGCTGAATATCAGCAGTGTCGAGCTATCGCAATCCAGTATTTTTTCATCCAGTGATGCAGAAGAAGTTGAACGTGTGCTGACAGCGATCTGGTCTCCCGCTCGCACGTCGCTATTGCGCGCTGCGTTAGCGACGGAATTGATCGGCTGTGATGCCAAGGATATCGAAAAAATTTCTGCCAGCGAATCAGAATTGATGTATTACATCCAGCGCTTCGCTGCTTATCGCGATACATGGTTGCAACGCGGTGTTGGCTTCATGTACCGCCAATTGCTGGCAGCGGAAAAGGTCAGCGCGCGCATGCTGCGTCGGCCTGATGGCGAACGGCGAATGACCAACCTGCTGCACTTTGGTGAGTTGTTGCATCAGGCAGCCGAATCGCATCCATCTCCTGACGCCTTACTGCGTTGGTTGCAAACGCAAAAACATGAATCCAGCACGGATGAGGCGGCGCAGCTGCGCTTAGAGTCCGACCAAAATATAGTAAAAATACTTACGATACACAAATCGAAGGGACTGGAATATCCGGTCGTCTTTTGCCCCTTTCTGTGGACCGGGTCTGTCGGCGCTAGCAGCAGGATGGAGGGACGTGAATACCATGACAGTGACGGCAAAAGCATCATAGATTTCCGGCCCGAGAGCAAGGACGATCTCTCGATAAAGGCTGAAGTGGCCTTGGAAAATAGTGCTGAAGACCTGCGCCTGATCTACGTTGCCCTAACGCGCGCGGTGTATCGATGCTATCTGGTGGCAGGAATTTACGCTGTCAAAAAATCTATAGGCTTAAGCTCTCGCAGTCTGCTGAACTGGCTAGTAGCTGGAAATGGCTACTCGCCTTCTGAATGGATCGATTCAAAAAAAGCCAAACAATCGCAGGATGAGATAGAACAAGCTTGGCAGGGTCTTGCCGACAGCAATAAACGCAACATCCAGGTGGCAACCTTGCCGCAACACAAAGGGATGCCTCTCAACATAACGCAAGATGCTTCGACAGCATTAATAAGCCAGCCCACGCCGAGATATATTTCATCAGGCTGGCGGATTGGCAGCTACAGTGGACTTAGCCGTGGCGCAACGCACGAGAATGCGGCCAGCGAGCACGATGTGCAAATACCGGTAACACCGCCACCGGAGAGCACAACGACAACTGCCTCGCACAAGGATGACATCCTGGATTTCCCAAGAGGGGCAAACGCAGGTGACTGCATTCACAAGGCATTCGAACTATGCGACTTCTCTGACCCTAGCAGCTGGAAAATTGCTATAGAACTCGCCTTGTCCACGCATCCGCAAGAAGACGATTCAAAAAATAAACCACTAGCCGCCATGATGTTGCGGATGATGCAAGATGTGGTTAATACAGCGATGCCGGATGACATCATGCTGCGCGATGTCGGTTTTGGCAAACGCCTGACCGAGTTGGGCTTCCATCTACCATCGGCAAACCTTTCCGCCAGCGCATTTAACCGTACCCTGACACAGCTTGGCTATGATGTTCCGCACCTGCATTTTAGTGATTTTTCCTGTTATCTAAAGGGTTTCATCGATCTGGTATTTGAGCACGAAGGGCGCTACTACATACTTGACTGGAAATCCAATTATCTTGGTAACAGTCCGGCAAATTATGAAGTCAGGCAAATGGCTGATGCCATGAACCATAACGGCTATCATCTGCAATACCTGCTTTATACCTTGGCGCTTAACCGTTATCTGGAACGACGGATACCCGGATATCATTACGACCGCCACTTCGGCGGGGTGCTGTACCTGTTCGTACGCGGCGTACGGCCTGACTGGAAAAATGCCGACGGCACCGCCAGTGGCGTGTATTTTAAACGCCCAAGCCATGATGCCATCGAGCAACTCGATGCCTTATTCACCGCCCTGCCCACCAAAGCCGCATGATGAAACCGGACAGCAACACATCACCAGCGCAATTTCTTGCGATCGGATTTGCCAATCACATGGTGACATGGGCAAGCGAGCGTAACGCGTCACAAGATGCGCTGGATCTACTGCGTCGCGTCGCTTATGCCGTCAGCACTGCCACAACAGAGGGGCATGTGTGCCTGCTGCTTAACGATATTCCGCCGACACATACAATGCAGGATACAACCGGGATGCGCAGCCTGCTGCTTGCTTCAGGCGTGGTTGGCACACCCAGTACACCAGAGACACTGCCCTTGATTGTGGATGATGACGGACGCATCTACCTGCACCGCTATTTTGACTATGAGCGACGACTCGCACAACGCTTGATACAAGCTAGAGCCGAGATGGACGTTATCGATGGCAAGGCGGCAGCGCGGCTTGATAATTTTTTTGCGCCAAGCGAGGACAGCGATCGTCCTGACTGGCAAAAAATTGCGGCGGCACTTGCGCTACATCGAAAATTGACCATTATCAGTGGTGGCCCAGGCACCGGCAAGACAACTGCCGTGGTGAACTTGCTTGCCTGCTTGCTGGATCAAAATCCAGACTGCAGGATTGCATTAGCCGCGCCAACCGGCAAAGCAGCGGCGCGCATGCAGGAGGCAATACGCCTGAGAGCCGCCAATCTGTCGCCAGAGCTACAATCCCGACTGCCCAAGGAATCATTTACAATCCACCGCCTGCTCGGCGTCATGCCACCCGAAGGAAAATTTCGCCACCATGCCGGCAATTTGCTGCCCATAGACGCACTGGTAGTCGATGAAGCATCGATGCTGGACATCGCCTTGGCAACCCAGCTGCTTGAGGCCGTGCCACAACACGCGCGCATCATTCTTCTCGGCGACAAGGACCAATTATCTGCGGTAGAAGCGGGCGCAGTGTTTTCCGAAATCAGCGCCGACCCCACGCTAACGCCCGCGTGTATTGCCAAGCTGTCGGATTTAACCGGCATATCTGCCGGGCGAATTATCCCGCCGCCGGCGTTGCAGCCTACTGCATTGCACGATAGCATCGTCTGGTTCACACAAAATTACCGCTTCGCCAGCGATTCCAGCATAGGCAAACTGGCGACATTGATTAATGCAGGCGAAGCGCAAGCAAGCATCGACTGGCTGCGCGCGCCCAAGGACACTTCTGTGGCATGGCTTGATGATGCAGAACATGCCTCGCCATCAGTCATCATGCAGTACATCCTTGATGGTTATGGCGACTATCTGCATGCCTTGCAGAACGACATTGGAGATAAGCTGGTTATATTCAGGGCCTTCGATCGGTTTCGTGTTTTATGCGCAATACGATCTGGCTCTCGCGGTGTACAGGAAATAAACCAGCAGGTCAGCAGCCACTTTCAGCAGCTTCTGAGTGATCCAACGCTCACAGAGGCTCGCTCTGACTGGTATCTTGGCCGACCTATCATAGTTCAACGCAACGATTATTTGCTGAAATTATTCAATGGCGACATCGGCATCACACTGCCTGAAATACAGCCGGACGGATCAAGCATGCTGATGGTGTTTTTCCCAGATAAAGAATTAGGCTTTCGCGCGATTGCACCAGTGCGTCTTCCGCAACACGAAACGGCATATACGATGACTGTTCACAAATCTCAGGGATCAGAATTTGACTCGATTATGCTGCTATTGCCTAACAAGCATAGTCGTGTAATCAGCAGGGAGTTACTCTACACAGCGATAACGCGTTCACGTGGCTTGGCTGTCATTGCAGCAGGAGAAGCCGTACTGAAGCAGGCAATTGAATCGCCAGCTCGCAGACTTTCAGGATTGGTTCGCCGAATGGAGGAAGCCGACACCTTGCACAAGGATGACACAGATAGTTCCTGACAAGCATAAAAAAAGGCGACAGGATTTTCCTGTCGCCTTTTTGAGAAATTTGCCTCGGACCACGTATGATCCGACAAGCAGAATTTCTTAGCGGCTACCGAAAGTCACGCCGCTGCAGGTGCTCTTGAAACCAGGTGAACGGGTGTACTTGAAATAGTTACCCAGATGATCGCCGTTGTAAGCTGCGTGCAGTGCGTCAGAACCGGTAAAGGTGTTGCCAGCAGCATCTTTAGCGAAAATTTTCATGCCAACAGCGTCAGCTGCAATGCCGTAATCGGCAGCTTTGAAGCCAGGAGCTGTGATATCAACCAAAACGAGAACGTTGTCCGTGTCCTTTGCTTTAGCTTGAGCAATGTCAGCTGCATCGCCGCATGTTGGGTTGAAAAAAATTGTCAGTGGGTATTTTGCATTCATTGGTTGTACAGCTGCAGTCATTTCAAACTCCTGATTCATGGTTATCAAAAACAAACTACTAATTTCTATTACTTCTGTTCAAATAACAGAATTTCTGTAATAAGGATGGACTAAAAAATCACCCTCCTCATTTGATCCTGCTGCCGCTGCACACACCACAACGGCTTACTTATCTTTAACTGCCTCGCCAGGCATAAACTGTTGTACATCGGCACCCATCGTCAATATGGGAATGAGCATTTCGGGAGGCAAGCTCAACATTTCTCCACTCCAGGTGGTCAATACCTCAAAAAACTGCAAGGTATCGCTGACCCGCTGCTGCAATGCTTCATGCTCATTTTTAAAAGCAGGCGCAGCAATCAGTTCTCGCAAGAGTTCAATTGTCGGATCAATCGCACGCTGCTTACGCCCCTGCATAATGACGCGGAACAATTCCCACACATCGCCAAATGTCTCGAAATGGTCGCGGCGATCACCCATAACATGACTCAGCCTAACCACATTCCACGTCTGCAACTCGCGTAAACAGTTGCTGACATTCGAACGCGCCACGAGCAAAGTTTCAGCAATATCTTCTGCATGCAATGGGCGAGCTGTCATAAACAGCAGCCCATGAATCTGCGCCATGGTGCGATTGATTCCCCACCGGCTGCCCATCTCGCCCCAGTGAAGTACAAAACGTTTCGCTGTATCTGTTAACTCCATAGCGCTATCGTATTTCTTTCCCTAATTTCTGTCAAGACAGAAATTAGGGAAAGAACGGAAAATTATGCAGGGATAGTAAATAAAGTTGCGACTCAGTTGATCGTTCTTCTGGAAACACCCAAGGGGCATCAAGAACATTCAAAATTGGGGGAGGGAAACTAATAAGCGTCTGCGCCGCAAAGGATAGCGGGCGATTAAGCATTCAAAAACACTCTGCCTTAGATATGCAAAGTGGTGCGAGGGAGGGGACTCGAACCCCTACACCATTACTGGCGTCAGGACCTAAACCTGGTGCGTCTACCAATTTCGCCACCCTCGCAGTCTAAGGTCAAGGGTGTGCATTTTACTGGATTTTTCATTGCACCGGCATATTTTTCAAAGCAAACCAACATAAGGTAGGATTGTAATGTGTACAGATATCGCACACAGGCTATAAAAATGCCATGAATCTAGTTGACATCAGCGCTCAACCCTGTCGAAATACCAATATCAGTAATTTACCGGAGTCCTCATGAAACATCTCTGCTTAGCGATAGCAGTTGCGTCTTTTACACTGAGCATTTCTGCGCCGTCTTATGCCCAATATGTCTGGGTAGACAAGAACAATGTCAAACACTACTCCGACCAGCCACCATCAGCATCTGAACCGGGAAATCGCATCCTTAAAGCGCCTCGAGGCCAGGCAACGACACCTCAAAGTGGAAGTGCAGGAACAAGTGATGCCTCCGCCGCTTCTGCGGCGCCCAAAGATCAAAAACCAATGACGTCAGCAGAAAAAAATGCAGATTTCAAGAAGCGGAATGCGGAGAAGGCGGAGAAGGAAAAGAAAGCCGAAGATGCAAGAAAACTTGCTGCAGATAAAGCGGCAAACTGCAAGCGTGCCAAAGATTACAAGAGAACCCTAGACTCCGGTCAGCGCATTGTTAAGACTGATAAAAGTGGCGAACAGAGATTTTTAAACGATGATGAACGTGCTGAAGAATCACGTAGCGCAAATCAAGCCGTCGGCGCTTGCCAATAAACATTGGCGCGAGTTGCGAAGTAAAGTGAATTGCTTATGGTAGCGATGCGGGTTTGGTTTTGTTTTGTTGCGGGACTGCTTTGTTATTCGGATTGACAATCTGCACGTAAATTTCACCATCCTTGATCATCCCCATCTCATAACGGGCGCGCTCTTCGATCGCGTCCGTTCCGCCTTTAAGGTCACGGACTTCGGACTCTAGTTTGGCATTGCGCACTTTTAATTCGTCGCTTTTCATTTGCGCTGAAATAACCTGTCTGTCCAGATCCCACACGCGCAACCACCCGCCCTTGCCGAACCACAGTGGATACTGTATTAACAGCAGCAGAACAGCTAGGACGATGGTGATCAGTCGCATTGGCGCAAAAAAGGCAGGTAGCTCACCGCAGAACGAGGCAACCGAACTGCGGCAAGGTACATGGACTTACTTCAGGTTATAGAAAGCGCTACGCCCCGGATAGCTTGCAATATCACCTAGGTCCTCCTCGATACGGAGCAACTGGTTATATTTCGCCATACGGTCAGAGCGTGACATCGAGCCCGTCTTGATCTGCAAGGCGTTGGTGCCTACCGCAATATCTGCGATGGTGGCGTCCTCTGTTTCACCCGAACGATGCGAGATAACAGCAGTATATCCAGCGCGTTTAGCCATCTCGATAGCAGCAAAAGTTTCAGTCAAAGTGCCAATTTGGTTGATTTTGATCAGAATCGAATTGGCAATGCCCTTCTGAATGCCTTCACGCAGAATTTTAGTATTCGTGACGAATAAATCGTCACCCACCAACTGCACTTTTTTGCTCAGTGCCTGCGTCAGAATGGCCCAACCTTCCCAGTCGCCTTCTGCCATCGCATCTTCGATCGAAATGATCGGGTACTTGTCGCACCATGTTTCCAGAAGATTGGTAAAGTCTTGGGCTGACAGCGTCAAACCCTCGCCCGCAAGATGATATTTCCCATCTTTATAGAACTCACTTGCAGCACAATCCAGACCCAGCGCGATCTGCGCACCTGGCACATAACCGGCCGTTTCGATCGCTTCAATGATCAGCTTGATGGCTTCTTCATGATTTGCTACCGACGGCGCAAAACCGCCCTCATCGCCGACAGATGTCGTCAAACCGCGGTCTTGCAGAATTTTTTTCAGTGTGTGAAACACCTCTGCACCATAGCGAAGTGCTTCACGAAAGCTCGGCGCGCCCACCGGAATAATCATGAACTCTTGAAGGTCAAGATTGTTATCAGCATGCATGCCACCATTGATGACATTCATCATTGGCACCGGCATCTGCATTGCGCCAGAACCGCCAAAATAACGGTATAGCGGCAAGCCTGCCTCTTCGGCTGCTGCCTTGGCGACCGCCATGGAGACCGCCAGGATCGCATTTGCACCTAAACGGCTCTTATTTTCGGTTCCATCTAATTCGATTAGTGTGCGATCCAGAAAAGCCTGCTCGCTAGCGTCGAGGCCCATAATCGCCTCTGAAATTTCTGTGTTGATGTGTTCACACGCCTTTAACACACCCTTGCCGCCAAACCGGTTCTTATCGCCATCGCGCAACTCGACAGCCTCACGAGAACCGGTTGATGCGCCCGATGGCACGGAGGCACGCCCCATCACACCCGACTCCAGCAATACATCGCATTCAACCGTAGGGTTGCCGCGCGAATCCATAACTTCGCGACCGATGAGGTCAACAATAGCGCTCATGTATATCTCCTAAACTTGTGGTTTATTTATTACGATAAATCGGATTCGAGAAATCCGGCTTTCTTGACAACTCGATCCAGGTCGGCGAGTGTCGTTAATAATTCTTTCATGCGTGACAGCGGAATCATGTTTGGTCCGTCCGACATTGCTTCTGCCGGATTTGGGTGCGTTTCCATGAACAGCCCAGCGATGCCGGTCGCCACCGCAGCACGCGATAACACAGGAACAAACTCGCGTTGGCCACCTGATACCGTACCCTGCCCGCCCGGCAATTGCACTGAGTGAGTAGCATCGTATACCACTGGGCTGCCTGTTTTGCGCAAGATAGCCAACGAACGCATATCGGAAACCAGATTATTGTAGCCGAAAGAGGCACCGCGCTCGCACACCATGAAGTTGTCTGGATTCAAACCGGCATCTCTTGCTGCTTCACGCGCTTTGTCGATGACATTGATCATGTCTTCAGGCGAGAGAAATTGGCCTTTCTTGTAATTGACTGGCTTGCCTGACCTTGCACAAGCTTCAATAAAATCAGTCTGACGGCACAAAAAAGCGGGGGTTTGCAGTACGTCGACCACATCGGACACCTGCGAAATTTCATCTTCCGTGTGCACGTCGGTGAGCACAGGAACGCCTATCTGCTTCCTGACTTCGGCCAGAATCGCCAGCCCACGGTCTATCCCGAGACCACGAAAAGATTTGCCGGATGAGCGGTTCGCCTTGTCATACGATGATTTGAAAATGAAAGGCATGCCGAGCGCAGTTGTAATCTCTTTCAGGCTGCCAGCAACGTCTATCGCCATCTGCTGCGATTCGATCACGCAAGGTCCGGCGATCAGAAATAGAGGGTGATTCAACCCAACGTCAAAACCGCATAATTTCATGCCAATATCCCTTGCTCAGAAGCATGCTCCAGCTTGTGTTTCATGGCTGCACGGATGAAGGAAATGAATAAAGGATGCCCATCGCGTGGCGTTGACTTAAATTCAGGGTGGAATTGCACACCGACATACCATGGATGTGAATTCTCACCAGTGCGCGGCAACTCCATGATTTCACAGAGATTTTCTGTCGGCGTCCGCGCAGACACCAGCAGACCCGCCTCTTCAACCCTGCCCAAATAATGGTTATTGGCTTCATAGCGGTGGCGATGGCGCTCAGTCACCACATTGCCGTAGATCTCGGCTGCCAGTGTATTGGGCTTGACTGCGCAGGTTTGCGCACCAAGGCGCATCGTGCCGCCAAGATCCGAATTTTCATCGCGCTGCTCAACCCTACCGTCGTAGCTTTGCCATTCATTGATCAGCGCGACCACCGGTTGCTCAGTAGTAGGATCAAATTCGGTCGAATTGGCTTTTGTCAGGCCAGCTTTGTTTCGCGCATATTCAATGAGTGCAACCTGCATACCGAGACAAATGCCGAGATACGGGATTTTATGCTCACGTGCAAATTTTGCAGACGCGATTTTGCCTTCGACCCCGCGTTTACCAAAACCACCCGGCACCAAAATCGCATCATATTTTTTGAGATGCTCAGTACCTTGGACTTCAATTTCTTCTGAATCGAGATACTCGATATTGACCTTGGCTTGCAGGTGGATGCCCGCATGGCGCAAGGCTTCGATCAGGGATTTATAAGACTCGGTCAAGTCGACATATTTTCCGACCATACCGATCGTCACCTCGCTCGTCGGATGATCCAGCGCATCCACCAGCTTGTTCCATACCGTCAGGTCGGCTGGTGGCGGCGATAACGCAAGCTTCTCGCACACAATCCGGTCCAGCCCTTGATCATGCAGCATTTGCGGAATTTTGTAGATCGTGTCGACATCCCAAACCGAAATGACAGCTTCTTCCGGCACATTCGAGAACAGCGAAATTTTGGCGCGCTCATCGTCTGGAATCGGGCGGTCTGCGCGACACAAGAGCGCATCGGGGAAAATACCGATTTCACGCAGCTTTTGTACACTGTGTTGGGTCGGCTTGGTTTTCAGTTCGCCTGCAGATACCAAATAAGGCACCAGCGTCAAATGTACAAACGCTGCAGCATGACGACCCGCCCGCAAGCTTAACTGGCGCGCCGCTTCGAGAAATGGCAACGATTCGATATCGCCGACCGTTCCACCGATTTCGACCAGTGCGACATCGTAACCGTCGGCGCCACGATAGATGAAATTCTGGATTTCGTTCGTGATATGCGGAATCACCTGCACAGTTTTGCCAAGGTATTCGCCCTTGCGCTCCTTGCGGATAACGGACTCATAGATCTGGCCGGTCGTAAAATTATTGACCTTTTTCATCCGCGTGGTGATGAAGCGCTCATAGTGCCCCAAGTCGAGGTCTGTCTCTGCGCCATCGTCAGTGACAAAAACCTCACCATGCTGAAACGGACTCATCGTCCCCGGATCCACATTGATGTAGGGATCAAGTTTCAACATGGTGACCTTGAGGCCGCGGGATTCCAGAATGGCGGCGAGCGAGGCGGCTGCGATCCCTTTTCCAAGGGAAGACACAACACCGCCAGTAACAAACACGAACTTGATCATTGGAGAGGTGCCGAATGGCATGAGCTGGAAATCAAAATTATAACGCAAACCGATGGTTTTCCCTCGACCAGATGCCATATTTAAGTACACGGAAAGCAGTTCCCTTATCAATTATTGCGTTGGGCTACCCAAAATATAGCGCATGGCACTAATAACGCGGCGCGTTATTAGTTGGGGCTCAAACCAGCATTGGGGGGCTTTGCAGGCCGCTACAAGCCACGAAAAACGCCTGTTTTCCCTTGAAATATGCATGTTTTTAGTGGGGTATATGCCAGAATTATCTTGATATCCAGATAATACGGGCGGAATGTAAAATACCGGCATGAGTATATCCCGGTAGATCTATCACAGCAGCTATCAGGCATTTGCTACACTCAGACGGGCTAGCAACACAGATGATGGCTAACCAGGATAAATGCAGGTCGATACAAGGTACTTATCCTGCCCGGAAAGGCATCGAGCAGAAAAAACATCTTGCTGGCACCTTTTATGCGTTCTTAAAAATGTAGCATTCCACCACCCGCATGCAAAAAAAAGTAGGCAAGTGCTAAACTTGCGCAAATTTTTACGGAGAGACAAGATGACCCAGCTTGATGAGATGCTTGATGCAGAACAAAAACATGAAGCCAAGGATCTCACGCGCGGACTGAAGGACAGGCATATCCAATTGATTGCCCTGGGCGGCGCTATCGGGGTTGGGCTGTTTCTCGGATCGGCCAAGGCCATCCATCAAGCCGGTCCGGCGCTGCTGATCAGTTATGCGTTTGCCGGACTGGCAGTCTTTTTCGTGATGCGCGCACTGGGCGAATTACTGATCCATCGCCCGGTCGCTGGTTCGTTTGCGACTTATGCAGAAGAATATGTCGGGCCATGGGCAGGTTTTGTCACTGGCTGGACCTACTGGTTCTTGTGGGTGGTCACGGGCATGGCGGAGCTGACCGCCATCGGCATGTACGTGCATTACTGGTTGCCGCATGTTCCGCAGTGGATTCCTGCACTGGCTGCATTGGTGACGCTAACCGCGATTAATCTGATCGCAGTGAAACTCTTTGGCGAGTTTGAATTCTGGTTTGCCTTAATCAAGATCGTCACGATTGTCGGGATGATTCTGCTCGGTCTCGCCATCATCATGTTTGGCTTCACCGACCTGGGTGCCACGGCCAGCTTTTCTAACCTGTGGTCGCATGGCGGTTTCGCGCCGATCGGCATGGTTGGCGTTTTGATGACTATCCAGATTGCGTGTTTTTCCTACACTGGCGTCGAGCTCATCGGCGTGACCGCAGGTGAAGCCGAGAACCCGGAAAAAGTGCTGCCCCATGCCACCAACAACGTGACCTATCGCATCTTGTTTTTTTATATCGGCGCGCTGATCATCATCATGTCTCTGGTGCCCTGGGATCAACTCAATCCGAACGCCAGCCCCTTCGTCCAAGTGTTCGACCGAATAGGCATACCAGCGGCAGGCGGCTTCATCAACTTCGTCGTCATCACTGCGGCGGCATCATCCTGCAACAGCGGCATATTCAGTACCGGGCGGATGCTGTACACCTTGTCCCAATTCAAGCAGGCGCCTGCCCTGTTCGGCAAAGTTAACCAGCGCCATGTTCCGGCAACCGCCATTTTGCTGTCAGCCGCTTGCATGCTGATTGGCGTGGCACTCAACTATTTTGTGCCCGAAGAAGTATTCACCTACGTCACCAGCGTGGTCACCGTCGGCGCTGTGTGGACCTGGGGCATTATCGTCTGGTCCCATCTCAAATACCGTGAGTCAGTCAGCAAGGGACTATCCAAATCTGTTTTCTATCGTATGCCGGGCGCGCCATACGCGAATTGGTTCGTCATCGCCTTTCTGGTTCTGGTGATGTTTTTCCTGGCATTCGACGCTGAAACCCGCGTCGCGCTCTATGTGGCACCTGCATGGTTTGCACTGCTAACTATCGGCTACCGAATTTCCGCAAAACGCAAACAGGCACTTTGATTGCATTGAAGCTCAATGCCAGTAACGCGCTTGCTCACGTCTGAATTCAGTGACGTCGCGCGTGTCACTCATCCGCATAGTAATCGAGCCTGATTCATCGCTCCGCAAACGTTTTATGCCCAGATTGCCATAGCGCGCAAACACGTCCGGTCGAGGATGATGGTAGCGGTTGCGATAACCAGCCTGAAACACGGCGATTTCCGGCTTGACCGCCTGCAGAAACGCCAATGAGGATGAGGTTGCACCGCCATGATGCGGCACCAGCAATACGGTTGAACGCAATTTTTCACCCTGACTTCCGATCAGTTCATCTTCCTGCACCACGCCTATATCGCCCGTCAGCAGGATAGACTTTTTACCTGCCGTAATTTTCATGGCGCAACTACGGTCGTTGCTCTTCCACTTCTGGCTGTCGTAACTGCCAGCTGTCGGGTGCATCATGTCGAATTGCACGCCATCCCAGCGCCAAGCTTGGCCAGCGATACATCGGTGGTGCGTGGGGGCGGCTCTAACGATGGGATTATCTGCTGTGAGGGATGAAGCCACCCAGCCGACACTCACCTCCTTCATGATGGATAAAGCACCGCCAGAATGGTCATTATCGTTATGCGTGACGATCATCGCATCGAGCGCATTGACGCCTCGCCCTTTCAGGTACGGCAGGATCACGCGATTGCCGCCGTCCGACTCCGGCGAATAAAACGGCCCCGTGTCATACAGCAAGCTGTGCTGCTGAGTTTCGATCAATACCGCAGAACCCTGCCCGACGTCGAATGCCGTGACCCACATTTCGCCCTGCTCTGGATGTGCAGGCGCATTCAATACTAAGGGCAGCCAGCAAACAGCACCGAGCCAACGACTCGGCCAGCCGCGCGGTGTCAGCATCCACAGGGTCCCTGCTAGTGCGAATAAAAAAATCCAGAATGATGGCACCGGCGCCGACCATACCGCAAAGGTAAATGTGCTCATCCATCCTAGTGCGGCAGCTAGCCAGTCGACGATTAAATGCGCCAAACCCAGTACCCATGACGATAGCGGTGCTGGCAATACGCTGCCGAGCAGCGCCAAGGGCGTAACAATAAAACTGATTAAGGGAATCGCTACGGCATTTGCGACCGGACTGACCAGCGACACCTGCCCGAACAGCAACATCGTCAGCGGCACCAGACCTAGCGTGACCGCATATTGTGTCCGTGTGGCAGCCTTGAATTCGGTACGCCAGCGCTGTTGTAAGGATGGCTCATCGCTGATGTGCTGCGATGAGCGTCCCACCGACGCATACAGAATGACAGCAACTGCACTGAACGAAAGCCAGAAGCCTGGCCACAACACCGCCCAAGGATCAAGCAATACCGTGACGCCCAGTGCAGCAAACAGCACATGCGATACGCTGGTGATGCGCCCGGACCAAAGCGCTAACGCCACCACCGACAGCATGTACAGCGTGCGCTGTGCTGGCACACCAAAGCCAGCCAGCAATACATACAGCAATGCCACACTGACGCCAGCCAGTGCCGCCGCCTTTTGTGCCGGCAGTATCAGCGGCAGCTGCGCATTAGTGAAGAATGAGCGCCGCCATAGCGCAAACATCAATCCGGTAGCCAGTCCGGCGAGCATCGTAATATGGAGTCCAGAAATCGAAATCAAATGTGAAATGCCGGTACGGTTGAATACCGCCCAATCCGTTTGGCTAATGGCACGCTGATCACCCACTACCAGCGCAACCAGCACACTGGCATAAGGCTTGTCGGGTAAGGCAGCAAGAATTCGATCACGCAGGCAGCCGCGGGCGGATTCGACCGCATTACCTATGCTAAAAACAAACGGCGCCAAACGCTGATTTTTGTACAGCGACTTATCATCGGCGCGTACATAGCCGGTAGCGCGCAGGCCCTGTTCGAGTAACCACGCCTCATAGTCAAAACCGTAGGAATTGGCGTTGCCATGTGGGCGTTTCAGGCGTACCGTCAGTTGCCAACGCTCGCCAGGCTGCATCTCGGGAACATTCTGCCTGTTGTCTGCATTAAAACCTGAATACCAAGACAAGGCCAACTTTGGCGGAATACCAGAAACGATAGTGTCGCCATCCATCGCCTGCTCGAGAAAGAAATTAAAACGCGCTCCCCGCTCAAATCGATACGGTAAGCTATCGATCGTACCGACCAGCGTAATATCGCGCCCTTCCCACTCTTTCGGCAAGTCCTGATTCAGGTAGTGCATCGCAAACAGCGACGCCCACACCACACCGAAAAGTGCGCCACAGGCAACCCGGAAAATGAGTGTGAACTTCTTAAGCCTAGGCCAGCGCGACATCAGGGCAATAACAAGTACACACGCGAGTAGCAAGAACAAGGTGGGATAGTCAGCCAGCGTAGACTGATATTGCAGCCATGCGACACCGATCACAAAACCGACGATGGCGGATCGCATGCTTAAGCCCGCATCAGGGAAGCCAGCCGCGGTAACACCGCTTGCGCATTAGGTGTCGTCGCCTGCGCGATTTCTTCTGGCGTCATCCCGCGCAATTGCGCCAGTGCTGCGCCGATGCGTGGCAATTCTTCCGGCAGATTGCGACGATCATGCAACCATTCGGGTGCCAGATCGGGTGCATCGGTTTCCAGCACAATGGCATCCAGCGGTAATTCGACCGCCAGCCGCCTGAGCTGCAACGCGCGCTCATACGTGAAGGTGCCGCAAAAACTGAGCTTAAATCCGAGATCGATGAATGCCTGCGCCTGCTGGAAGCTGCCATTAAAGGCATGTGCGATGCCACCGGGAGGGCGAATGCGGCGCAAATATTTAAGCACCACATCCTGCGAACGCCGCGTATGCAGTAGCACTGGCAAGCCGAAATCGCGTGCCATCTTTAACTGCTCAACCAGAAAGTGTTCCTGCTTTTCGCGTAGCGGAGATTCGGTATAGGCTGGAATGAAAAAATCCAGCCCGATTTCGCCAATCGCAATCAGCTTCGGATCTGACATGCCTGCCGCAAGCGCTGCACGCAAGGCATCAAGTTCAGTATCGTCAGCATTCGGCACAAACATTGGATGGACGCCAAGCGCATAGGAACAGTTCAAATTGCGTTTCGCCAATGCAGCAACACGAGGAAAACTCGACTGATCAACCGACGGGATTAAGATTTGCGACACACCCAACTCGGCAGCAGACCGGGCAACAACATCTTCCTCTTCGGCAAATTCCGGCGCTTCGAGGTGGCAATGGGTGTCGATCCACATGGCATGGGGGTGAGTATTGATGGTTTTTTGATGATACCGTAGGAAAATCTGCTTGTGTCGCTTTGCACCACCAAGCAAAACGCAGAAAAATATAACTTTAGGAGGAAAGGACGGGATGGCGCATCATGCCCAGCAAAACCGAGTCACCCAGCGAATCCAGCTGCGCGTCACAACCAACCGCTAAGGTAGCCTTGTCATGAATGTGACCGAATGGCAGCCCGGTCAGCACTGGAATCGGTAGATGTTTGTGCAGATAATCGAGCATCGTATCGAAGTCGTAACCGTTATCATAGGCTGATAGCCGATAAGCTGAGAAATCCCCCAGTACCAGTGCTTTTTGCTGATCCAGCACACCTGCGTGCAACAGTTGCAACAACATACGCTCAATCCGGTATGGGTGTTCATGGATGTCTTCGACAAACAGGATGCCACCCTCAATCTGTGGAAACCATGGGGTGCCGATCAAATGCGTCAGCATCGTCAGGTTTCCGCCCCAGAGTTGGCCGGACACGCTGACCGCAGGATTATTTTCTTCCGGCCAGCTTACCGTATGCGTGGCAGACGAAATGCAGCGCCAAAAATCTAGCCGTGTAACTTCGCTGCTATCTTCGCGCGTGTAATCGTCGCACAACATCGGACCGGCAAAACTCATTGCGCCAGTCTTGGCCAGCAGTCCCATTTGGAAAGCAGTGAAATCGCTATGCCCAACAAACAGTTTGCCGCTATTTGCCAGCAAGTCAAAATCCAGTAAGGGCAGCAGTCGTGACATACCGTAGCCACCGCGCAATGCCATCACAATTTGAACATCCGGATTGCGCGCAGCTGCGTGTAGTTGTGCAACACGCGCCTCGTCGGTGCCACCAAAACGCTGATGTTTCAAAGCCGGATCATAATAACTGTGGACTGTACATCCCTGCGCTTCCAGTGCAGCAATGCCTGATCGATAAGCTGCCTCATCCGGCGCATAGCCGCCCGGAGCAACAATCGCAACGCCTACTCTGGATACATTAGTCATGACTTAGCCCATCAGTAAGTGGATCAAAACTCCAGTTCAGTCACGGTAATACCGCTTTGCGCCTTGCTCCTGCGTTCGGCAAAAAATTCTTTCAGTAATGTACCGCACTCGTCAGCCATCACACCGCCAACAACGCTGGCATGGTGATTAAGTCGCCCATGCTCGAATAGGTTGATGACGCTACCGCAGGCGCCTGTTTTTGAGTCGGGCGCACCGAACACGACACGCGCGATTCGCGCATGCAAGATGGCACCGACACACATCGCACACGGCTCCAGCGTCACATACAACTCGCAGCCCGGTAGTCGGTAATTCCCCAGCAGGCTGGCCGCCGCGCGCAAGGCCATAACCTCGGCGTGCGCCGTCGGGTCCTGACTACCAATCGGCTGGTTAAAACCAGTGGCTATCACCTGTCCATCCTTGACTACCAACGCGCCTACCGGCACTTCGCCAAGCGCCCATGCATTGTGCGCTTGCGACAGCGCCTGGCGCATGAATATCAGGTCACTCACTAACTTCCGCCCAGCAGTTCGGCGTTTCATACAGCGCAACTTTGACCAAAGTCAGACCAGTCTGGCTTTGGAAAATTCCCTTTAGGATATCAAAGGCAATTTGCGCAAGGTTCTCGACCGTCGGCACACGATCCAGCACTACGGTCTTGTGATCCGGCATTGAATCCAGAAACTGTCGTACCGCAGCATCTTTTTCATAGACAAGGAATGCGTGATCCCAAAGATCGACCAAGTGTCTATTCGCGAGCGCCTTAATATCGGAAAAATCCATGATCATGCCATTGTCAGACTGCCCGTCTTGCTCGACCACCGCACCCGTTAATGTGATGTGCAAGGCATAGCGATGCCCATGCAAATTACGGCATTGGCTATTGTGGTCCGGAATCCGGTGTCCGGCGTCAAATTCGAGCTTGCGGGTAATCGTCAACATGAGTAACTACGGTATCTGTAAAAATTTATGCGTCTGCAAGCTGAGCTTCCAGCGCGGGTTCTGTAGACAGGTTTCAATTGCTAGACGCGTATTGACATCGCGTAAAGCATTATCCATTGGCTGCACAAAAAAATGGTCAAAAGCCAACGATTCATAATCGGCAAGTTTCAAACCGACCTGTGGAATCACTAGCTTCAGCTCGTTTCCGCCCTTCAATACCAGATCAGAGCCAGCCTTAGGGCTAACGCAAACCCAATCCACCCCAACCGGCACAGGCAAGCTTCCATTGGTTTCTATTGCGATCTCAAAACCAGCATCGTGCATGCTGGCAATAAGCGCTGCATCAAGTTGCAACAGCGGCTCTCCGCCAGTAAACACCACGTATTTACTGGCAGTGTACGTGGACGGCCAGATACTGTCGATAATTTTTGCGACTGCCGTACTGACAGCGTACTTACCGCCTAAGGGACCATCTGTGCCGACGAAATCCGTGTCGCAATAGCTGCAAATAGCATCGCTTCGGTCCTGCTCCCTGCCTGACCACAAATTACAGCCAGAAAAACGGCAAAAAACCGCCGGACGACCAGCGCGCACGCCCTCGCCTTGTAGCGTATAGAAGATTTCCTTGATGCTGTAGGTCAATGCAATCCCTCAGCTAAATATGCGAACGTGGATTCACTCCCACTCGATCGTCGCGGGCGGCTTGCCGGAGATGTCGTATACCACACGATTGATGCCACGCACTTCGTTGATGATGCGGTTCGATACGCGACCCAACAAATCATGCGGCAGGTGTGCCCAGTGTGCGGTCATAAAATCCTGCGTCTGCACTGCTCGCAGCGCGACAACATAATCGTAGCTACGGCCGTCGCCCATAACGCCAACTGATTTCACTGGCAAAAATACCGCAAACGCCTGGCTGGTCGCGTCATACCAGCTGATGCGCTTGCTGCCATCACCCATTGGCAGTTCAACATAAGTGTTGCGCAATTCCTCGATAAAGATTGCATCGGCACGACGTAGCAGCTCAGCAAATTCTGTCTTCACCTCGCCCAAAATCCGCACACCGAGTCCCGGTCCAGGGAATGGGTGACGATATACCATCTCATGCGGCAGGCCGAGCGCGACGCCCAGTTCGCGTACTTCGTCCTTGAACAGTTCGCGCAACGGTTCCAGCAATTTGAGGTTGAGTGTATCTGGCAAACCACCGACGTTGTGGTGGCTCTTGATCGTGTGGCCCTTCTTGCCCTTGCCTGCGCTTTCAATCACGTCCGGATAAATCGTGCCTTGGGCCAGCCATTTCGCATTCTTCAGCTTGTCGGCTTCGACTTGGAATACTTCGACAAATTCACGCCCGATGATCTTGCGTTTTTCTTCTGGATCGGTCACGCCCGTCAAGTGACCCATGAACTGGGCAGTTGCATCGACATGGACGACTTTTACGCCAAGATTTTTGGCAAACATGTCCATCACCATCGTGCCTTCTTCAAGACGCAACAAACCGTGATCGACAAACACACAAGTCAGCTGATCACCAATCGCACGATGAATCAACGCCGCCGCAACGCTGGAGTCAACTCCGCCAGACAGGCCAAGAATGACTTCATCGCTACCGACCTGCTGGCGGATTGCGGCAATCGCTTCGGCGACGTAATCCGGCATGTTCCAATCAGACTTGCAGCCGCAGATATCATGCACAAAGCGCCCAAGGACTGCCTTGCCTTGCACCGTATGCGTGACTTCCGGATGGAATTGCAGCGCATAAAATTTGCGCGCTTCATCTGCCATACCGGCGATCGGGCAAGCATCGTTTGACAGCATCAGCTTGAAGCCTGGCGGCATGTCAACCACCTTGTCACCATGGCTCATCCACACTTTGAGCATGCCGTGACCTTCTGGCGTAACGAGGTCATTGATGCCGTCCAGCAGCGCGGTATGACCGCGTGCGCGCACTTCGGCATAGCCGAATTCACGCACCTTGCCGTTTTCGACCTTGCCGCCCAGTTGCTCAGCCATCGTTTGCATACCGTAGCAAATGCCCAGTACTGGCACACCGATTTCGAATACTGCTTGCGGGGCACGCGGCGTATCACCTTCAGTCACGCTGCTCGGACCGCCGGACAGAATGATGCCGCGCAAGGAACCATCCTTCGCGTAGTCGCGTATAAAATCGTCGCCAACATCGTAGGGATGTACTTCCGAGAACACCCCGGCATCGCGTACACGTCGCGCGATCAACTGGGTAACTTGGGAGCCAAAGTCGAGTATGAGTATCCTGGAATGCATGGGAAGATATTTAATTGTTGAGTAAAAATCAGGAGTGGGGCATTGCTTGCACAATACTGTTATGCCCCAATTTTTGGGCTAATGACAGCGCCACACTGGCTTGGGAAATGAGCTCATCCACACCACCAGAGGGGAACTTGTCGGTCGATACTGTACCCGAACAGATCGTCATGTTGACCGTCACATCGCCGACTGATTCCGGATTGGATTTGATTGCATTCTGCAAGCGCTCTACCACCATTTTAGCGACCATATGGCACGCACCGGGCAGGATAATCAGGAATTTCTCATCCTCAAAGCGGCCTAGTGTATCGTGCGGACGGATACATGAGCGCAGCCGACTGACAACTTTGACCAACAAAGTATCACCGGCACTACGACCATGCGCTTCGTTAATTTTCTTGAACGCATCAAGGTCTGCAAGCACCACCGACAGCGGCTTCTCATCCTTCTTGCATTGCTCAATTTCCTGCGTCAGAAGACGCATAATCGCTGCGCGATTCCAGGTTCCTACCAGCGGATCGATCATCGATTCACGCCGCAGGCTCCAGTTCTTTTTCATCAACTCCTGGCGAGATGCGCTCATCGCATCCATATGCAATTCGCGCTCAACCAGAACAGCCAGGTCGGTCAAATACTGTTTTTCTTCATCGCCCAACACACGCGGAGAATAATCAATCAGTCGAATATTTCCTACCACCGTATCATCGGCATTTTTCACAGGGTAAGAAGCATAGAAGCGGATGTACGGCGCCCCGACAACCTGCCGATGCGCAGAGAGAAAACGGTCTGAACGTGCATCGGCCACAAACACAGGAATTCCAGACAAAGGTACGCTGTCGGAAAACTGCGCTTCAATTGATGCCATCGAACGCTCGCCATCAGCCTGCTTCTCAGCAACTTCACCAAACGTAATTAGGCAGTTAGCCACCCGCAATAGTTTTTTTCCTATGCGTCGAATACGCTGGGCATGCTGTTCGTCCAGCGTGACTGGCAATGACTCTTCTGCTTGGTCTGCTGCCAATTGTTTCCCCTGACCCATATTCAATTCCTGAAAAGGCTTTCTGATCGTGGCAAAGCGATTCTGCTTTAATCCAAGCGATAGTTAGGCGCTTCTTTCGTAATTTGCACGTCATGCACATGCGACTCGCGCATGCCAGCAGAGCTGATTTCGACAAATTCCGCACGCTGATGCAGTTCTTCGATGTTGGCGCAACCGCAATAGCCGAGAGAAGAACGTACGCCACCCACTAATTGATACAGGATGGCGAGCACACTGCCTTTATAGGGCACGCGACCTTCGATGCCTTCCGGCACCAGCTTGTCCGAGCTTGCATCCTGGAAATAACGGTCAGCAGATCCTTCGCTCATGGCGCCCAGACTGCCCATGCCACGGTAGGATTTGTAGCTGCGCCCCTGATACAGGATTACTTCGCCTGGCGCTTCATCTGTGCCAGCGAACATGCCGCCCATCATGACGGTATGCGCACCTGCTGCCAAAGCCTTTGAAATATCGCCCGAATAACGGATGCCACCATCGGCAATCAGCGGAATGCCGGTTCCTTTTAGGGCTCCGGCCACATTCGAAATAGCCGAAATTTGCGGCACCCCCACACCGGCGACAATCCGCGTGGTGCAGATCGAGCCTGGCCCAATCCCGACCTTAACCCCATCGGCACCCGCATCGGCCAATGCTCTGGCTGCCTCGGCAGTTGCGATATTGCCACCAATGACTTGGACATGCGGGTAATTTTTCTTGGTCCATCTAACGCGATCCAGCACGCCTTGTGAATGACCGTGTGCCGTATCGACCACAATCACATCCACCCCTGCCTTGACCAGCAATTCAATGCGTTCATCGTTATCAGGTCCAACACCGACAGCGGCGCCCACCAGCAACTTGCCCTGCTCATCTTTAGATGCAGTCGGATGGGTCGTCGCCTTCTGGATATCTTTAGCTGTGATCAAACCACGCAATTCAAAAGCGTCATTGACGACCAACACACGCTCCAGGCGACTGCGGTTCATCAGGCGCTTCGCCTCTTCGAGGTTACCGCCATCCAGCACATAAATTAGCTTTTCGCGCGGTGTCATCTTGGTGCGCACTTCGGCGTCTAGTTCTTCTTCAAAGCGCAAGTCACGATTGGTAATGATACCGACGACCGTCTTGCCTTCAACTACCGGGAAACCACTGATACCATATTGCTCGGTCATCGCAATCACGTCGCGAATTTTCATCGTAGGTGGGATGGTGATCGGATCACGCACGACACCCGATTCGAAACGCTTGACACGGCTTACTTCACGCGCCTGCTCCCATGGCTTCAGGTTCTTGTGGATGATGCCGATGCCACCCTCTTTGGCCAGCGCAATCGCCAGGCGCGATTCTGTCACCGTGTCCATTGCTGCGGACAGCACTGGAATATTCAGCGAAATCGTGCGTGTCAGGCGCGTTTTAAGGGATGTATCGTTGGGAAGGATGTTTGAATAAGCCGGAACGAGTAGCACGTCATCGAATGTGAGTGCTTTTTGTGAGATTCGCATAGCATTTCCTATTGGCGCAAAAGCGAATTATACAGAGCTTCTTGCAAAAATTTCAGGACATGGATAGCAAATGTGCCATATAAGCTGTAATAGCCTACCGCATTGCAACATGATCAGCACAGTATGGACTGGTTGCACATTGTGATGCATCATGCATTACGCAGATCAATTGTTAAATTAATTAACTATAATAATACACAATTTATTTGCGCAAGTTCTTGATATTTCGTATTTATTTTGATATAGTCTCTTTTTTTCCGGTTTCGGAAGTTTTAAAGGAGCATGTTATGGCAAAAGTTTGCCAAGTTACAGGGAAGGGGCCGATGTCCGGCAACAACGTTTCCCACGCGAACAACAGGACCAAGCGCCGCTTTTTGCCTAACCTGCAAAATCGCCGCATTTTTGTAGAATCTGAAAACCGCTGGGTCTCCCTGCGTCTGTCCAATGCCGGTCTGCGTGTCATCGACAAAATCGGTATTGACGCCGTTCTGGCCGACATGCGCGCCCGTGGCGAAAAAGTCTAACTAGCAGAATAAAGGAATCAACATGGCTAAATCGGGCCGCGACAAAATCAAGCTGGAATCGACTGCAGGCACGGGTCATTTCTACACTACAACCAAAAACAAGCGCACCACACCGGAAAAAATGGAAATTGTGAAATTTGATCCGAAGATACGCAAGCACGTTCCGTACAAGGAAGCAAAAATCAAGTAAGCATTACCTGATTTTGCAAAAACCCTGCCCGATTTTGTCCGGCAGGGTTTTTTATTTTTTTCAGAGCGCGCTCAGCATTTAATTCTAATTTCAGATTGTCTGTGACGCGAAGACGAGCCGCAGGCAGTACGAATAGTACGTCTAGGCGAAGTCGACAAACTCACAGGCAAGCTGGAATTGGAATTACACCTGCTGCCAACTGACCCAGCGCTGTGCTTTTTCGAGGTGCCTCAAGCCCTGGTAACTGTCGATGCGTTTCAGGCGAGCCTGTTTAGCCGCGAGCATAAATAATTGCGCAGTACTGACCGCATCCGCGACCGCATTATGCGGCGCATGATTCTTGATCCCGAAATGCGCTAACCACTGATGCAACACCCGCAACTGCTTTGACCATTCTGGATATAGCCCCGGCACAACGTAGGCCAAGTCGAGCCAGTCGTGTTTGAAATTTATTCCGAGGAATTGCTTGAGTGCCCGCCGTATCATTGTCTCGTCGAAGGTGACATGAAACGCAAGCAAGGGCGATTTTTTCAGGTATTCGAGAAAGTCCAATAGCGCATCTACTGGTGGCACACCGTTCATTTGTGCGCTAGCGCCAATGCCATGAATCAGGATATTTTCATGGCTGCTGGATGCAGCTTGCTGCAGAACCACTTCAAAACTGTCAGCTAAATCAATTTTTCCATTAGTTACAGCTACGGCGCCGATCGCAATCAAATGATCCCGCGACAAATTCAACCCGCTGGTTTCGACATCTACCACGATCAAGCGAGACGCATCCAGTTTTCCGTTGAGCGATACGCGTGGGAGTGCACGCCAGGCAGCTAGCCGGCTTTTCTGCTGACTCGACAGAGTTTGCCCCCTGCCGAAAAGATTGCCCATCCACCCCACACCGCCAACCTTTATGAATGAGACAGACAGAAGTCATCTGTCATAAACCCTTGCTGCCAGCGCATGGTGCAGGAAGGCCCAACATCAAGCATCCGTGAAAATGCACATACTATGCCGGGTATAAACTCCTCCGCCCGCATTGTATGGCAGAACGCTTCATTTTGGCATATACCCCATCAAAAACAAGGATATTTTGGGTAAAAGTAGCAATTTTTCAGTCCAAACAAGCCACTTTCAGTGCCCAAAATACCCATTTTTGCCTCAACTAATAACGTGTCGCGTTATTAGTCTGCATCATTGCTTGTAAGCACCGCAACCGACAATGACATCGTCGAATTTCTCAAGATACATGGTCTTAGGTTCCATCTGCTTCGTCACCGGGTTAGTGAACATATAGTCCTGCCAGCCCTTGCCGTGATTCCTTATGATCTCGATACGTTCCCGTACGAAGAGTTTGCCCGCACCATCCTTCGCATCGATAAGATCCTTGCCGACCATTGACGGATTTGCGCCATGGGCGACGTTTCTTCCGTGGAGATCGTAGACGACCACGTAGAGATCACGATCGATGAAACGTCCCAATTTATTGTTAATTTCGGCATAGGTTTTCTCCTTGCCATTCTTGTGCATCGAATCTAATGCCTTCACTACCATCTCTTGCGCTTCATCCGTGGTGCCGTAAGAGCTGGCTTTGACCTTGAAGACACTGACCAAATTACTTAGCTCAGTCGCCTGACCTTGCAGGGATTCGGCTGCCGCTGCTGATTCCTCTACCAGCGCTGCATTTTGTTGCGTGACCGTATCCATCTGCGTAATCGCCTGATTCACCTGCTCAATGCCATCACTTTGCTCGCGACTGGCTTCAGTAATTTCCGCCATGATATCGTTGACGCGCTTGACGCTCGACACCACCTCATCCATCGTGTGACCAGCCTGATCCACCAGTTTATTGCCCACTTCGATTTTGCCAACAGAATCATCAATTAGTGTTTTTATTTCCCTGGCGGCGCTGGCACTGCGTTGCGCCAAACTTCGCACTTCCGTTGCCACAACCGCAAATCCCCTGCCCTGCTCACCCGCTCGTGCCGCTTCAACGGCGGCATTCAGTGCCAAAATATTAGTCTGGAAGGCGATGCCGTCGATCACACTGATGATGTCAGCAATTTTTTTCGATGATTCATGGATGGAGTGCATGGTGTCGACCACTTGGGCCACGACAGCACCACTCTTGACAGCCACATCTGACGCAGTGGAGGCCAATTGATTTGCTTGCCGCGCATTGTCTGCGTTCTGGCGAACGGTTGAAGTTAATTCCTCCATCGACGAGGCGGTTTCTTCCAGCGAACTCGCTTGCTGCTCTGTACGAGAAGACAGATCCATATTGCCTACAGCAATTTCCTTTGACGCGCTGCTAAAGGTTTCAATGCCATTGCGTACATGCCAAACGACATTTTGCAGGCTATTGTTCATATCCTGAAGTGCCTGCAGCAACTCCCCAACCTCATCAGTCGAATTGACCTCAATTTTCGTAGTTAAATCGCCAGAAGCTACTAGGCGGGCGACGCTAATTGCATTTGCCAATGAGCGGCTAATATTCGAAATGACCAACCACGTAATACTGATGCCGACAATTGCGCCGGCAAGCCCAACAAGAGTCAGCAGCAGAATAGTCTGGTTGAATTTGCTTGCACTCTCATTTTCTTGTTCCTGTTTTAGTTTTTTAGACTGCTCCAAAACAAAAGCAATAATCCCGTCAATATTTTGGGTAGGAACACGGTCCATACCTTTTACTAAGTTATCAACTGTTTGAGAGCTTCCCGCTTTGGATTGATCGTACTGTTTCAGGGCATCAAGATATTGGGTGTTCAACCCTTGGAGTGATTGACTTGCCTTCTTAACAACATGCGTATTCAATTTCAGCAAACCCATCACTTTTTCAAGTTCGCTCAAGTCTGACTGAACGTCTTTCCCCTTCTGTTCAAAGGCACTTTTGTACTTGGCGAAGTCAGCTTTATCACCACCCCTCAATAATATATTTTTCCATTCCTGTATCTGAATTTTGAAATCAACCTGGGCTTTTCTGGCGGTATCAACCGCATGTTCAAGGCTAGATGAAGTTTGCGCAATTTCAATGGCTCGCCCTTGGTTATCACGCAGCGCCTGCCAGCCTATCAGCCCTAGCAATATAGAAATTAGAATAAGAAAACCAGAAAGTACTTTTAAGCGTGTGGCAATTTTCAAATTTGAGATTTTCATGTTGGACGAGCTTTCGTTCTGCTAATGGGCGGCATCTGTAAAAGTTGAAACTAGTGCAACAAAAAAGAATCCATTGCAATTAAATTGCATTACAGCAAAAAATTGGTAACACTTTAACCCTTAATATTGCGTCAAGTCAGTAAAATTTTAAGAATACTACTTAGAAAGTAACGCTAAGAACATCAAGCTAGTGATAGGTGCAAAAAGGCATCTGGTAAAAAAAAGCCCAAAGTGTACTTTGGACTTTTTTGAATTTTCACGCGAACACTACGCGTTAATAATTGAGTGTTGAAAATGTAAGTTTGAGTTGAGATGTGCCATAAAAAATGGTGGCATAGTCATTTTTTCGATGCAAAAATAAACTACTGCCCCAACATGCCTTAATTACTTCTTGTAGGCGCCGCAGCCGATGATGACATCATCAAATTTCTCAATGTACATGGACTTTGGTTCCATTTGCTTGGTAACAGGGTTAGTGAACATGTAGTCCTGCCAACCCTTGCCATGGTTCTTGATGATTTCGATGCGATCCCTGACATAGAATTTGCCAGCGCCATCTTTCGCATCAATAAGGTCTTTGCCAACCATTGCCGGGAATGCACCATGAGCGACGTTCCGGCCATGCATGTCATAGGCAACAACGTACAAATCGCGATCAGAGAATGGCCCCAGCTTATTGCATATATCGGCAAAAGTCTTTTCTTTGCCATATTTTTGCATCGATGCCAAGGCTTTCATTACCATTGCATGTGCTTCGTCAGTTGTACCGTACGCGTCGGATTTAACTTTGAATACGCCGACTACAGTAGCCAGTTCTGTCGCTTGACCTTGCAGGGACTCTGCCGCTGCTGCGGCCTGTTCTACCAGCGCCGCATTCTGCTGCGTCACCGTATCCATCTGGGTGATCGCCTGATTGACCTGTTCAATACCGTCGCTTTGCTCGCGGCTAGCTTCAGTAATTTCCGCCATGATGTCGTTGACGCGCCTAACGCTCGACACAACCTCATCCATCGTGGCGCCAGCCTGATCCACCTGCTTATTGCCGATTTCGATTTTGCCCACAGAATCGTCAATCAGCGTCTTGATTTCTCTGGCGGCGCTGGCACTGCGTTGCGCCAGACTACGCACTTCGGTCGCCACAACCGCAAAACCACGGCCCTGCTCACCTGCACGCGCAGCCTCAACGGCTGCATTCAGTGCCAGAATATTGGTCTGGAAGGCGATGCCGTCGATCACGCTAATGATGTCGGCAATCTTCTTCGAAGATTCATGAATGGAGTGCATCGTGTCAACCACTTGGGCCACGACAGCGCCGCTCTTGATTGCCACCTGAGAAGCCGAGGATGCCAACTGGTTTGCTTGATGCGCATTGTCGGCATTCTGCCGAACGGTTGAAGTCAACTCCTCCATCGACGAGGCAGTTTCTTCCAGCGAGCTAGCTTGTTGCTCAGTACGGGATGACAGATCCTGGTTGCCTGATGCGATTTCTCTGGATGCATTGGTAAAGGTATCAATGCCCTGACGCACATGCCAGACGACATTTTGCAAACTATTATTCATATTCTGCAGAGCTTGCATCAACTGGCCAACTTCATCGTCGGAGTTAACCTCAATTTTGGCGGTCAGGTCACCGGCAGCGATTGTCTGTGCGATCTTGACTGCCTCGTTCATTGGGCCAATGATCGATCGTGTGACTAAAAAGGCAACAATGATGGAAAATAAAACAGTGAGTGCCGTAATAACTATCATCAGGATGCGCGCCAGCGAGTAAGCATCAGCCCCTTCGCTACTGATCTGCTTCATCTTCTTGCTCTGAAAATCCACTGTTTTTGCTATTGCAGATATGTAAGCTGTATGCAACTGCTGACCAGGCCCTACCAGGACATCTCTGGCTTCATTCGTCTTATTTTCTGACAGGAACTTGAGAAACACATTGTAATTTTGCCGATATTGATCACGCGCCTTCTTGACATCATCAAGCAGTACTACTGCACTTGGAATAGTATAGGTCTTACTCATTTCTGCCAGCGCGTCGTCGATGAAGCGCCTATCAGCCTCAATCCGTTTTTTCTGATTTTCTAGCTCTTGCTTATCGGTAATCAACAGAAGATTGCGATTGACGATCTCCAGATCACTCACTTTTTCAATCAGCCCACTTGAAAGAACCGTCTTGGGATAGTGATTATTCAGGCCTGCATCCATGCTTTCATTCAAGAGCGAAAGCCGGCTTATTCCGATGGCAGCCACAACAACTAATAGAATTGACATCACGGCAAAACTAATTTGCAAACGCGTACCGATTCTTAAATTTAGCATCTTCATGTTTGACGACTTCCTTTTCTTATTCTGCTTGTTGAATAAAACGGATTTACCTATGTTTACTATTAGACCACGAACCCAATCTAAACACCCCAATAATTGCCTTACGGCAAAATATTGATGTCTCTTTAATGCATCTTCAGAGTGTTTTTCATAACGACAACGACACTCAAGTGATGTCATTTTTAAAAAAATTATTTTTTACATAAAAAAGCCCCTCGAGAATCCCGAGGGGCTGAAAATATCCAAAACAGCAAGCGATTAATGCACTGTCGCTTTCTCTGCATTAATACCCGTATTCTGACGAACATACAGTTCATCCCACATTTCCTCAGCGCGCTCATCGAGCGTAAAGAAAGAAACCAAAAGCACAAGCAAAAAGCCAACCGGAATTGAAAGTAGCCCCGGATTCTTCAGCAAGAAGACAGGCTTAACCAAACCCATAATGCTGGTAGTTTGGCCTTCGAATTTCTTCAGGTCGTCAAGCGCCTTGTCATGCGCCTTTTGCACTTTGACTAAGTCGGCCAGAATGGCCTTCTTCATTACATCGTCCGTCGCCCCATCCAGACTAGCTTTGAGGGTAACAAGTTTTTCACGCGTACCTGGTTTGGCTGGTTTGGCCGGTTCTGCCGGTCGCGCTGGCTCAGCTTGCCGACAGTCGTCTTGCGCAAATAGTTCACAAGTGAACGAATAACCGCCTACTGCAGACTTAGCCAGTTGGGCTTGTATCGCTGGTTCACCATTCAGCACTTTGTTTGCTGCAGCCTTGACCAACTTCGGATAAGTCATGTTGGGTGACATCAGCACCAGAAGAATAGCAACGGCGGTTCCGCCCACCATGCCTGAAATTACACCAGCCGTTGTGCACTTCTTCCAATATAAAGTCAAAAAGATCGCAGGCAAATTGGAGGAAGCTGCAACCGCAAATGCCAGCGCTACCAGATGCGCAACGTTCTGCCCTTTCGCCATGATACCAACGACAATTGCCAACAGACCAACAATGACAGACGACACACGCGCTGCGATAACCTGCTCTTGTGGCGTCGCTTTTTCGCCGCGTATTACACCGACATAGATGTCATGCGCCATTGCAGAAGCAGATGCCAACACTAAGCCCGCTACAACCGCCACAATGGTTGCAAATGCAACTGCTGCAACAAATGCGAGGAAGAAGTTGCCGAGGAGTGAGTTCTCGCCGCCCCCCAGATATTGCGCCAACAGCGGCGCAGCCATGTTGCCACCTGCATCAACACCCGCAATCTTGGCTGCACCAACCAAGGTCGCAGCGCCCGTGCCAAGGAATAGCGTCAGTACATAAAATCCGCCAATAATCGCCATCGCCCAGATGACGGAAACGCGTGCAGCTTGCGCCGTCGGGACCGTGAAGAATCGCATCAGGATATGCGGCATGCCTGCTGTGCCGAACACCAGCGCCATACCGAGCGAAATCTGGTCAATTGGATTTTTCAAGAACAAGCCAGGCTCCAAAAAGCGCTGCCCCAATTCAATTGCGCTCATGTTGCTGGCGCGGTCGCCAAGCAATCTTGCAACTTGCTGCTGGACGTTCGGATCGTTGACCACGCCTTGCAGGTACGCTGGCAGGCTGAAGCCATAAGGCGCCCAAACAAAAGCCACCAGCACTATCGATGCGGTCACCAACAGTACAGCCTTGATGATCTGCACCCAGGTCGTGGCTTTCATGCCGCCAAACACCACGTACGCAAGCATCAGTACGCCAACGCCGATCACGGAAATTTCATAGTCGATGCCGATCAGCGTTTTGATCAGCACACCGCCGCCAACCATTTGCGCGGTCAGATAGAAAGTCGACACGATGATGGTCGAGACTGCGGCCACCGTCTTAGTTTTTTTCGGGTCATTGCGGAAAGCCAGAATGTCGCCCATGGTGTACTTGCCGATATTGCGGCAAGGTTCCGCAATCACCAGCAACACGGTGATGTACGCTACCAACCAGCCCACGGAATACATGAAACCATCGTAGCCATACAAGGAGATCAGGCCGGCGATGCCGAGAAAGGAAGCAGCCGACAAATAATCGCCCGCAATCGCCCAACCGTTCTGGATGCCGCTAACTGAACGGCCGGCAGCATAAAACTCGGAAGTTGAATGCGTGCTACGTGCCGCAAAGAAGGTCACCACCATAGTGCATGCGATGATCGCGCCAAACACGGCAAAGGTCATCCATTTAAATTCATCGGCGACCGCGCCATTGCTGGCATAAGCCACGCTGCCAATCGCGATGGCAATGATAAAGAACAGAATTTTTTTCATGTCACGCTCCGATCTTTTCCGCATCGTTGATGATTTCCTGCGCCATTGCATCAAACAGCGCGTTTGCGCGCCTTGAGTAAACGAAGGCGATAACCCATGCGACGACAAATTCAGATAGCGCGAACAGGATGCCGACATTCACCACACCCCATACCTTGATCTTAAAAATTTCAGACCAGTAAGCGGCGCCTATCGGAAGCAGGAAATAAAAAATTACCGAAAAAATCATCAGTCCCCACAGAAAATTGGTCTTTTTGCTGTGCAGGGCCTGGAATCGTGGATCCGCATTGATTGCGGCCCAATTAATGCTTGGGTTTGGCATGAATAACCTCCAAGAGCCAGAAACAAAAAAGCGGCTGGTACGCCGCGTCATCGTTATGAGACAAAGTGCATCGGATTTGGTATGACCGACACACATGACATTTCACTTTCACCTAGAAAGTGAAGAATTTTTCCAAAACGCCCTGAAGTATACGTGCTTGTCGGAAAGTTTCCTTCAAAATGTGCCTATCCAGCGTGTTCAGCGTGTCTGGATTGACACGGTTTGACAGGATTTCATGCATTTCCGTCTGCTGATGCTGTAATCGAAGGCGCAAAAGTTGAATATATAGAAATGATTCGATCCACCCATCCGTTTCAGCTTTGTCCATCCGCCATGCGTCGCACGCCGCGCGCAAGCGTTGCGCCGTGCTGGTTTCGGTGGAACCAGCAGCCAGTGCAAAAATACGTGCCGCGTCGACAAACGGTGTGGTGCCATTGATTTTTAAATTGAGCGTGTTGGGACTATCGCCCTTTTTCTGCACCAGAAAATTGCGTAACAGGCTCAATGGTGGGCGGTTGCTCAGTGCATTCTCGACCATTTTTCGCAGGAACATCCGATTGTTCTTGAGCTTGCCATTAAGCCAATGACGCAACTGCTGCGCCAATTCCATCTGACCAAACAGCGGGCGAAAGTCAAAAAATATCGATGCATTCAACAACTCATTGCCATACCCGCGCGAGATCCAGTGCGAAAACGTGTTCTCCCATTCTTCGCAGCTGAGACACCACATCGGGTTGGACGCCATGATGCCCCCCTTACATAAGGGGAAACCGCAGGCATCGAGCGCGACGTTGATCGCTGTTGCCAGTGGCAGCAGGCAAGCGCGCACCTGATCCGGCCTTGTGTTTTCAGGCGTCAAGAAAATGATGCCATTGTCCTGATCAGTTGAAAGTGTCTGTTCATAACGCCCTTCGCTTCCCATCGCCAGCCAGCAAAAATCGACATTAATCCACCCAGGGCTTGTCTGCGCACGAGCTAGTTCAAGCTCAATAATGCGCACTGTCAATAGGTCATTTAGCGTGGAAATGAATTGCGTCAACTGCTCTGCGGCGACCCCCTGCGCCAGCATGTTTTGCGCCAGTTGATGGATGTCTTGTGCCGACTGCTTCAGCGTATCTAGATCACGCGCACTGCGAATCGCTGTGCCGATCTGCCGCAAGCCAACCCGTTGTAACGCAAACAAATCCTTTTCCGACACTACCCCGACTAGCTTGCCGTGGTTTGTCACCAACACATGCCGCACACCTTGCTTGGCCATCACCAACGCTGCCTCGTACGAGAATGCTTGCGGCGGCAGTGTGAATAGACGTGTGCTCATGAAACTGACAATCGGTTTGTCAAGGTCTATTTGTGGCAATGCAACGCGGTTAAGTACGTCATACAGCGTAAAAATACCCACCGGCAAATCGCCATCTACCGCCACCATCGAACCGATCCCCAACTCGTGCATCGTCGCCAAAACCTGGCGCACTGATGTATCTGGAGCGCAAGTCACAGGTTCACGCCGCACTACATCCGACAATGGGCTAGACATCGATTGCAGCTCGCTGCTCGATTGTGAATATTGCGCCTGAATTGTGTGTGTGGATTGTTCAAGCAGGTTTGCGATGCGCCGTGTGCAAAAGTTGTTGAAGGTTTCGCTCAAGCGCGATAGCTGGTAAAAATCGTCGGCAAGCAGCTCAAAGCAAAATACGTCCTTGTGGGCATAGAACGTACTACTGACGGCTCGGCGCGCCAATAGCGGGCTCAACGGAAAGAGCTCGCCTTCATGCAACTCATGCGTGATGGCCTCCTCCGCATGTCCTGCAGCCTGACGCCCCTCCACTTCGCCCTGCCGGATAACGAAGAGGCGTGATGCAATGCCCTGCTCGGGTGAAACGATCACTTCGCCAGGTTCGTAATAGCCAACATCAATGCGTTCGGCCAACCAAGCGAGGTGCTCCGGCTCCATCCGATCGAAAGGCGCATAGTAACGGAGTTGTTCAATTGTGTGCTGTATCAATGAATTGCTCGCTGCCGCCATACCCCTCCTTATTACCACAGCGTTAAGGCTAGGCCAGATACGGTCGTACACTTCATCTAGCAAGTCGATGCTTATTCGGTATACGTCTGCAAACCATTCTCAGACAGACGCAAGATGCGGTCGCAGCGACGCGCCAGATCGATGTCATGCGTGACGATCACAAACGCAGTACCCATGGTGTGCGACAGCTCCAGCATCAAATCGAAAATTTGCTGTGCCGTTGTTCGATCGAGGTTGCCAGTTGGTTCGTCTGCCAGCACACAGGCCGGTTGCGTGACCAGCGCACGGGCCAGCGCAACACGCTGGCGTTCGCCACCGGACAGTTCGCCTGGCACATGCGTAACCCGATGCTCCAACCCAACCCGCGTCAGGATTGCCAGCGCAATTTTCTGAGCATCCGTGCGTTTCATGCGCCGAATCAGCAGCGGCATCGCAACATTGTCCAGTGCCGAAAATTCTGGCAGAAGGTGATGGAATTGGTATACAAAACCGAGCGCAGCATTACGCAGTTCACCCCTTGTGCTTTCATTCAGGCTGGCAAAATCCTTGCCTTGCAGGCTGACGCTGCCGGTAGTCGGTGTATCGAGCCCGCCAAGCATATGCAGCAGCGTGGATTTGCCGGAGCCGGATGCACCCACGATCGCAACGCGTTCACCCTTTACGACATCCAGGTCGATGCCTTCGAGCACCTTGACCGAATAACTTCCCTGTGTAAAGGTTTTGCCAAGCTGGCGGCAGGACAGGACAATCTCACTCATAACGCAATGCCTCCGCAGGTTTGACGCGCGCCGCGTTCCAGCTCGGGTACAACGTCGCGAGAAAAGCCAGCACAATTGCTGAACCACCAATCGCCCCCACATCGGACCAGCGCAAATCGGACGGCATCGAGCTGATTACATATACTTCCTTGGGCAGAAACTGGACGCCCATCAGATGTTCTATGAACGGCACGATCACATCAATATTCAATGCAATCAACACCCCCAACCCGACCCCGATCGCAGTGCCAAGCAAACCTGATACGGCCCCCTGGATAATGAAAATTTTCATAATTGAGCGCGGTGATGCGCCTAATGTTCGCATGATCGCAATATCTGCCTGTTTCTCAGTGACGGTCATCACCAGCGTGGAAACCAGATTGAACGCAGCGACTGCAATTATCAACATCAGAATAATGAACATCATGCGTTTTTCTGTCTGTACGGCAGCAAACCAGGTGCGATTTTGTTTTGACCAGTCACGGATCAACACATCGCCCGTCAGGATGCGAGTCAGGTCAAGCGCCACTTGCGGCGCGCGCTGCATATCCTCTATCCGCAAGCGCAAACCGGATGGCGCTGCCAGCTGGAACATTCGCTGTGCATCGACCAGATGAATAAAGGCCATCGATGAATCGAATTCAAAATGTCCAGCCTCAAAAATTGCGACAAGGGTGAATTGTTTCATTCGCGGCACAATACCGGCTGGCGTAACTTGCCCTTGAGGTGCAATTACTGTGAGCTTGTCACCGAGTTGCACACGCAAGATGCGCGCTAACTCACTACCTATCATGATATTGAATTCGCCCGGCTGCAAGTCGTTGAAGCGCCCCTCCTTCACCTGCTTGGCTACATCAGAAACTTTAGGCTCTTCCTCAGGAAGAACACCACGTATGGCAACGCCGCGTAACTTGTCATCACGCGCGATCATCACCTGCCCCATAGCATACGGCGCTGCGCCCGTGACCTCTTTTTGCATGAAGGCTTCTTTTGCCGTGTTCTGCCAATCCGGCATTGAACCAGTCGGATCAAACACTTCAATATGCGGCAAGACCGACAACATGCGGTCACGCACTTCTTTTTGAAAGCCATTCATGACAGACAATACGACAATCAAAGCCGCCACACCCAACGCGATGCCCGCCATAGAAATCAGCGAAATGAACGAGATAAAACTATTACGACCGCTGCGCTTGCCGGATCGGGTGTAACGTAGCCCGACTAGCCATTCAAACGGCAGATTTTTTAGAATGCTCAATGACATACTCCTGAAGGTATACCGAAGTTTGCCATACAATACACCATGCGTCATATAGAAATTATCCTGCCATTCAGTTTATCGCCAGCAGAAATGGTCGCTGAGGTGATGTCAAAAATACATGCACCAGCCCTTTCCTCCTTGATAGCCCGTGCTCGATCCGCGCCGATCCAGCCCGATTGCGATCCGCTGTCACGCGCATTGCCACACGAAGCATGGCTTGCAAATAGCTTTGGCCTGAGCTCTAGCTTGCAAGCTAAAAACAGCCCACCGCTCGCTGCTTTGCTCATGGCTTCTTATGGGCTGGTGTCGGACGATGGCACCTGGTTCATCTTGCATCCAGCAAATATCCGCGTCGGATTCGATCATATGCTCATGGCAGACACACGCACGCTAGCGCTGTCCGACGCTGAATCGCGTGCACTGTTTGACGCAGCTCTGCCTTTTTTTGAGAATGCCGGCGTGCCGCTACTTTATGGTGATGCGATGACCTGGTTCGTCCGTGCCGATGACTGGAAGGACCTGCAAACATCGACGCCGGATGTTGCTTGCGGCCGCCATCTGGCACATTGGCTGCCGAGAGGCGAGAATGAACTCTCGTGGCGCAAGCTGCATACTGAAGTACAGATGCTATGGCATATCCATCCAGTCAATGCCGCACGACAGCAAAGGGGTGAAAATACGATCAATGCACTCTGGCTCTGGGGTGCATCAGGAACTGCTGCCTTGAAAACATCACCCCCTAACACCAGCGCATTACGCTTTTCTGGCTTGATGAACGCCTATGCCGAATTGCTTGCGGAAAATCGGCCCGACGTCGACGCAGCCAGAATTTTGACATCACCGCCGAACCACGGCCTGCTCTGGCTGGACCAGCTGATCGCACCGGCTTTGGCTGGCGACTGGCACGAATGGCTAGTCGCCTACACGGAGCTTGAGCAGGACTGGTTTGCACCATTGCTGGCTGGCTTGCAGAAAAAACAGATTGACCGGATCACGCTGCACCTTAGCAACGATACCAAAATGGTGAGTCTCACCTCAGATCGGATATCGCAGCGCAAATTCTGGCTTCGTAAATCTCTAGAGAGACTACAGTCATGACCCGCATTGCCATACGCGGCTATCCATACCGCGCATCTGAAATGCTGCGGCAAGCAGGTGTACATCCGGTGCTGGCGCGCCTATTTGCCGCACGCGGTCTGACCGATGTACGCGAACTCTCGGCTGATCTAAGCGCGCTGACGGAACCATCGCGCATGATGCACCTCGATGCAGCGGCGTATTTTTTGGCGGACGCGATTGCCGCCGGTAAAAAAATGGTCGTTGTCGCCGACTATGACTGCGACGGGGCGACCGCTTGCGCCGTCGCGGTGCGCGGCTTACGTGCACTCGGCGCGACGGTTGATTACATCGTACCCAACCGATTTGAATACGGTTATGGGCTGACGCCGGAAATCGTCGCGCTGACAGCGTCACAAAAATCGCCAGATGTAATCATCACCGTCGACAATGGCATCGCCAGCATCGACGGCGTGGACGAGGCCAATCGGCGTGGCATCGACGTCGTCATTACCGATCACCATTTACCAGCTGACACCCTACCCAACGCCAGCGTCATCGTGAACCCGAACCAGCCTGGCTGCGATTTCCCGAGCAAAAACCTGGCGGGCGTCGGCGTGATATTTTATGTGCTGCTTGCCTTGCGTGCCGAAATGCGGCGCCGCGACGCTTTTGATGCAAACTCTCAGCCGCGCTTCGATGTGTTGCTTGATCTGGTCGCACTTGGCACAGTAGCAGACGTGGTAAAACTTGACGCAAATAACCGCATTCTGGTCGCGCAAGGCCTGAAGCGCATCCGTGCTGGCCGCATGCAGGCCGGCATCGCTGCCTTGTTCCGCGCGGCCGGGCGCGAAACACGGCGTGCATCACCATTTGATCTTGGTTTTGCCGTCGGCCCGCGCTTGAATGCAGCCGGACGAATGGCCGATATGGCGCTCGGGATCGAATGCCTGTTGACCGACGACGAGGGACGTGCATGGGATATTGCGCGGCAGCTCAACGACATCAACGCCGAGCGCCGAGAAAAGGAAGCCGAAATGCAGGACAGCGCGCTCACGCTGCTGGCCAATTTTGACCCAAAGGACAAATCCACGATTAGCATCTATGCTGATGACTGGCATCAGGGTGTGGTCGGCATCGTTGCCTCGCGCATGAAAGACCGGTTTTATCGCCCAACCATCACCTTCGCGCCTGCAGGCGACGGGATGATCAGAGGCTCCGGCCGTTCTATCCCCGGATTCCACCTGCGAGATGCATTAGATCTGGTGTCCAAGCATGCTCCCTCTCTAATTGAACGATTTGGTGGCCATGCGATGGCAGCCGGTCTGACTATCCGTGCCGATGCATTCGATGCGTTTGCTGCCGCGTTTGAAACCATTGGGCGAGCTTGGCTCAGCCCCAATCAGTTGGAACAAGTTATCGAAACCGATGGAATACTTGAGGATGCGTATTTTTCTACGCAGTTTATCGAGTTACTTGACAGCCAAGTTTGGGGGCAGGGTTTCCCCGCCCCCGTTTTTTGCGATGAATTCCGTGTTGTCAGTCAGCGTATCTTGAAGGAAAAACACCTTAAATTGCTGCTGGAAAAGGATGGACGCCGTTATGACGCGATCTGGTTTGGACATGCCGATGCGCTGCCAGAACGTGCAAAGGTCGCCTTCCGGCTTGATGCTAATGAATTCAATGGCACAACAAAGGTACAGCTCATCGTTGAGCATGCAGAATCCTGAACCTAATAAACTTAGTTCCTGGATACCAACGATTTCTTAGGGGATTTACTGTACTGCGGAGGGGGTACTGAAGGGAAAGGAAGGAAGATCACCTGAGTAATCTCCCATAGAGTGTATCTATTATTACACCATTGAGATCCAGCTAGCGGTGATGATTGTGCCGAGCACAACAATAACGATACCCCTTACCAAATATGAATCCATGATACTTCCTTAAGAATTAAAAAAATGCTACTTATGCCTGACTATTAATACTAATAAATTCACTCGTTTATATGTTTTGAAACGAGTTTAACTGCCTACTGCCCTTTAATGCTACTCCTCTCAAACTTGATTGTCAGCATCATTTGAAAGAAATCCGCATTTTAAATAGGTTATTTTTAGGAAATTTTAACTTTTGCCTAAATTTTCAGCAGAAACCTATAAATCACGTGCCATATCTTGTTTAAGTACAAGACTAAAACATGCCAAATAGCATATAGTCTCTCCTATGTTTCTTTCCTGCACTAACACTCAATGAACACTCTGAAATTCGATGTTGTCATCGTTGGCGGTGGCCTTGCTGGCTTTTCCGTCGCGCTGCATCTGGCCCAAACAAATAAAGTTGCCATCATTTCCAAGCGCACGCTGCATGTTGGTGCCAGCAATTGGGCGCAGGGCGGCATTGCAGCAGTACTCGACTCCAGCGACAGCTACGCACAACACATATCGGATACGCTGATAGCTGGTGGTGGCCTGTGTGACTATCCAACTGTGCGTCATGTGGTTGAACATGGGCGCGAAGCGATCGAATGGCTGATTGCCCAAGGTGTCCCCTTCACCCGCGACGAAACCACAGAAATGGGGTATCACCTAACGCGTGAAGGCGGTCACAGTCAACGTCGCATCATCCATGCTGCCGATGCCACAGGACGTGCGGTGCAAACCACGCTGGAAGAAAAAATTCGCGCCAACCCAAACATCAGCGTATTTGAAAATCATTTCGCCATCGATCTGATCACATCGGACAAGCTCGGCATCAAGACGAACTCGCCGCAATGTTATGGTCTATATGTACTGGATGAACAAACCCGCACCGTCAGCACATTCGCAACGCGCCATACGGTGCTAGCCACCGGCGGCGCCAGCAAAGTTTATCTGTACACCACCAATCCCGATACCGCCACCGGCGACGGTATCGCAATGGCGTGGCGAGCCGGTTGCCGCGTGTCGAACATGGAGTTCATCCAGTTTCACCCAACCTGCCTGTACCACCCGTATGCTAAGTCATTCCTGATCTCTGAAGCAGTACGCGGCGAAGGTGGATTATTGCGATTGCCGCCCGAAGCCGGCGAAGACGCCGGTTTGAACTTCATGCCGGCGCATGACCCACGCGCCGAACTTGCTCCGCGCGATGTGGTGGCGAGAGCGATCGACTTCGAGATGAAAAAACGCGGGCTGGATTATGTTCATCTAGACATCACCCACAAATCACCTGAATTCATAAAAGAGCATTTTCCCAATATTTACGCATCCTGCATGAATTTCGGGATGGACATTACGAAAGAACCCATACCGATTGTGCCAGCCGCGCACTATACCTGCGGCGGCATCGTCACAGACACGCGAGGCCGCACTGACGTGCAGGGCTTATATGCAATAGGCGAAGTGGCTTGTACCGGCTTGCATGGCGCAAACCGCCTTGCAAGCAACTCCCTTTTGGAGTGCCTGGTGATGGGACAAGCAACTGCAGTAGATATAGAGGCCCAAGAAAGCGCTCCCTTGCCTGCCTTGCCAGACTGGGATGAAAGCCGCGTCACAGATGCCTTTGAGGAGGTTGTCATTTCCCACAACTGGGATGAGTTACGCCGCGTGATGTGGAACTATGTCGGCATCGTGCGCACGACCCAGCGCCTGGAACGCGCAAAACGCCGCATCCGCCTGCTCAAGGAGGAAATCGACGAGTACTACGCCAATTACCGGATCACGAGCGATTTGCTGGAATTACGCAATTTAGTCGATGCAGCCTCAATGATTGTCAAAAGCGCTATGTTGCGCAATGAAAGTCGGGGATTACACACTAGTCGCGATTTTCCTGACACGCTACCGAAAGCACTGCCGAGCGTATTGGTACCGCCTGTGCGTGACCTTACGCGCCTTGACCCGAAATAAAGAAAGCCACACAACCCCATGATATTAGTCACAACATTATCGTGGATGGCCTTCATATGAATACCAAACACAAACCACGCATCGGGCTTGCGCTCGGCGGCGGTGCCGTTCGCGGCTGGGCGCATATCGGCGTCATCCGTGCACTGGAAGCAGCCGGCATCCACCCTGATCTGGTGTGCGGCACATCAATTGGTGCGCTGGTCGGTGCCGCCTATGCTGCAGGCGAGATCGACCGTTTTGAGCAATGGGTGCTCGGCATGGGAATCAAAGAAGTATTTTCCTTGCTCGATGTACGCTTGAACGGAGGCGTGCTCAAGGGCGAAAAATTGATGGAGTTTTACCGGAATAACTTCGTCGATAAGCCGATTGAAGAACTGACGATCCCCTTCGGCGCAGTCGCCACGTCGCTGCACAACGGCGCAGAGGTCTGGTTGCGTAAGGGTTCAACCGTCGAAGCAATCCGCGCGTCAATTGCACTACCCGGTCTGCTATCGCCAGTGCTGCGTGAAGAGCAGATTCTGGTAGATGGCGGCCTGGTCAACCCCGTACCAGTCTCGTTGGCACGCGCGATGGGGGCTGACATCGTGATTGCCGTTGACCTCAACTCAGACATTTTGGGGCGTTATCTGCGTGACGATACCCCTCCCGCTTCCACTTGTCAGGCAGGCGAATGGATGCGAAAGTTGCAGGACAACCTAAGCTCGCTGGTGCCTGGACAGGCCTCAGACGCTCCTCAACTTCCATCTATGCTTGACGTGGTCACTTCCAGCATCAACATCATGCAGGTACGAATCACGCGCAGTCGAATGGCGGGCGATCCGCCAGATGTGACTGTCTCGCCGCAACTATCGCACCTCGGCCTGCTTGAGTTTCACCGCGCACAGTAAGCTATAGACGAAGGTCGACGTGCCGTAGAAATAGTGGCACACAATCTTCAGGCACTAAAAATTTAGATATTTTGACGCATCAGCGCTAAACCTTAAATGCCGCCTTTGAGTGCATTTTTACGTGATAATTGCGACGATACAGATCATTCCCCGCCAATTCCCTATGTCTCCTGACGAATACTGCCAGCAAAAAGCCGCACAAAGCGGCTCAAGTTTTTATTACAGCTTCCTGTTTTTACCACCAGAGCGACGGCGCGCGATCACTGCTTTGTACGCATTTTGCCGCGAAGTGGACGATATGGTTGATGAATGCACCGACCCAGCTATCGCCCGCATCAAGCTATCGTGGTGGCACACCGAAATTGACCTGATGCTGCAAGGCGCACCGACCCACCCAGTCACAAAGGCACTGGCGCCGCATTTAACACCCTATAATCTTGACAGTAAATATCTGCATGCGATCGTTGATGGCATGGAAATGGATCTGAACCAAACACGTTATCTCGACTATGCTGGATTGCAGCAATATTGCTGGCATGTCGCCAGCGTGGTCGGCATCCTGTCAGCCAGCATTTTCGGTGCGACGCGTCCTGAAACCCTGCAATATGCAGAAAAACTCGGCCTTGCGTTTCAGCTCACCAACATCATTCGCGATGTGGGCGAAGACGCACGCATGGGACGCATCTACCTGCCTGCAAGCGAGCTGCAGCAATTCGGCGTGACCGCAGCCGAGCTGTTGAACGCACAGCACAGCGAAAAATTCGAGAAACTGATGCGCTTTCAAGCCAAACGCGCCCAAGCTGCTTACGACGAAGCGTTTGCGCTCCTGCCAGCAGAAGACCGTCATGCACAACGCCCTAGCCTGATCATGGCGGCGATTTACCGAACATTGCTGGATGAGATCGAGCGCGACGGTTTCCACGTATTGAACCGGCGTATTTCGCTCACGCCTATCCGCAAGCTCTGGCTCGCGTGGAAGGCGTACATCCGTGGCTAAACGCCCGTCCCAAAAAATCGTCGCTGTTATCGGCGGCGGCTGGGCCGGTTGTGCGGCGGGAGTCGAGCTAGCCAATAAAGGGCACCGCGTCACGCTATTTGAAGCCGCACGTACGCTGGGTGGACGAGCCCGGCGAGTCGAAATAAATGGCCAAACGCTAGACAATGGCCAGCATATCTTGCTCGGTGCATACAAGGAATCATTGCGCCTGATGCGGCTCGTTGGCATCGAGCTGGATGCAGCATTACTTCGGCTGCCGCTGCAAATGTGCTACCCACCCGGAACAGGCGGCATGGATTTTGTGGCTCCCCGTCTACCTGCACCATTTCATTTGCTGGGTGCGCTGTTAAAGGCAAAAGGACTGACAAGTAAAGACAAAATAGCGCTGTCGCGCTTCACCACGGCTGCGCGCTGGATGGGCTGGCGGCTGAATGACGATTGCACTGTGCTTGAATTGCTGGATCAGCTTGATCAAACACCACGTCTGTACGGCCTGTTGTGGAGACCGTTGTGCATCGCCGCGCTGAATACGCCGCCCGAACGCGCATCAGCACAAATATTCTTGAGCGTTCTGCGCGACAGCCTTGGGGCAAAACGTGCCGCATCTGACATGCTCATTCCCAAAGTGGACTTGAGTGCGCTATTTCCTGAACGTGCTGCCACCTTTATCGAACAGCACGGTGGGGAAGTTAGGCTTGGCCGAACTGTCCGACAATTGCACAAAACCGATTCTGGCTGGGAAGTCGAAGCCGATCATTTCGACGCAGTCGTCGTCGCCGCACCGGCCGCCCATGCAGCAACATTACTGAATGGCCTAATCGATACCGGCAACATCAATGCGTTTGAGTACGAACCGATCACCACCTGCTACCTGCAATTCCCATCGGAAATAAAATTGGCGCGCCCGTTTTTTGCTTTGATCGATCAGCCAGATGCTGGCAAGTGGGGGCAGTTCATATTCGACCGTGGGCAGCTCGACACAAAACAGGCAGGATTGTTTGCAGTCGTGATCAGCGCATCAAGCGCCGCAATCGCACTTGGGCATAATGCGTTGGCAGCAGCGGTTGCTAAGCAACTCGCGCAGGAATTCAAACGGCCTGAGCTAGCGCAACCAATATGGTCGCAAATCATTTCCGACCGGAGGGCAACTTTTGCCTGCACACCAGCACTGGCACGACCCGGCAATGCGACCGGTCTGGAAGGTCTGGTGATTGCTGGCGACTACACTGCAAGTGACTATCCGGCGACATTGGAATCTGCGATCCGCAGCGGCATCAAGGCAGCCGGCTTAATTTAAAATAAATAATTAACATCAAATATAATTTTCAACTTATTGATATATAAATGTTTATTTAAGTTTAAATCAATAAAATCCTGCTAAACAATTTTAGCAAAATTTCATCCAAGCAAACTTCGGGTTACAATCCACCCACTGTGAAAACCAAGCGAAACTTTATTGCCGCCTTGCTCATGCTGTTGCTCCTGATGGTGCAACAGTCTGTGGTCGCGCATACGGTTACGCACTGGAACGACGTTAACCACACTCAGCAAGAGCAAGAGCAAGAGCAAGAGCAAGAGCAAGAGCAAGAGCAACAGCTACCGCACGAGCAAATGTGTGAACAGTGCATTGCATTTGCCCAATTTGGTTCCTCGCTCACCAGCAATTTCTTCCTTCCAGTGGCGGACTTAGCTGTATTTCCGCCACCGAGCTGCCAACTTCCGCAGGCAATTTTTGCACAGTCTTTCTGCGTTTACCACTCCCGCGCCCCACCTTCTGCCTGATTGCACCTATATGCCAGAGCTGAGCATTTTGATGCTGGCTCTGCCCTTTCTGCAATTTAACAGGCACAAGCATGTTGAAAAAAAACACCATACTGATGGCGGCGCTGGCTGCCATCCTTGCCGTACCTCTGCACGCATCCGCAGCGGACGAGCAAGAACTGGCCGAGATTCGCGCCCAGATCAAACAAATGAAAGAAGATTACGAAGCGCGCATTCAGTCTCTTGAACAGCGACTGCAAGCAGCACAGGCCAATAAGGAGGCGACGATACCGCAAACCACCGGCACCGCTGCCGAACGGGCGCCTGCACCCACAGCTACAACCAATACGCCGCCAGCCCCATCAAGCGCTGGTAGCACAGCCTCCGCCAACGGCTTCAACCCAGCGATTTCACTGATTCTGGGCGGCACCTACGCAAACTTAAAGCAAGACCCGCAACAATACCGACTGCAAGGTTTCATGCCCGGCGGCGAGATCGGGCCCGGTTCACGCAGCTTTAATTTGGGCGAATCCGAACTGACCTTTAGCGCCAACATCGACCATGTCTTTTCCGGACAGCTGACCGCTGCACTGGCAAAAGATAATTCCGTCAGCGTCGAAGAATCCTTTATTCAGGCGAAGGGCCTGATCGATGGCGTGAACCTGAAAGCTGGGCGTTTCCTGTCTTCGATTGGTTACCTTAATGAGCAGCATGTCCATACTTGGGATTTTGTCGATGCCCCGCTCGCGTATCAAGCCTTCCTCGGTGGGCAATACAAACAGGATGGCTTGCAACTTAAATGGCTGGCACCGACCGACCGCTTTGTCCAGATCGGGCTTGAAGTCGGCAATGGTTCGGCATTTCCCGGCACCGAGCGCAACAAAAACGGCGTTAATTCCGCTGCCGTCTCTGCGCATGTTGGCGACGATATTGGCGCATCGGGTAGCTGGCGCGGAGGCATTTCATACCTGCGCACCAATGCAGAAAATCGCAGTTTCACAGAATTGACAGAAAATTATTCTGCTTTCAGCGGTCAATCCGGCACGTGGATCGTCGATGGCGTCCTCAAATGGGCACCGGGTGGCAATGCCAACAATACCAACGTCAAGCTGCAAGGCGAGTATTTCCGGCGCAATGAAAACGGCACGCTGTCGCAAACTGCCGGGGATCCGGCAACTGTCTATGTTGACAATTACCGCGCAACCCAATCCGGCTGGTATCTGCAAGGCATTTACCAGTTCATGCCAGGATGGCGCACTGGACTTCGTTATGACCGGCTATCGTCCAGCACCCCCAACATAGGTCTGGGTTCAGCGCTATTCCCTAGCCTCGCATCCTATTCACCCAGCCGGACCAGCCTGATGTTCGACTATTCCCCTTCAGAATTTTCCCGTTTGCGCTTGCAACTAGCCCAAGACAAATCACGTCCAGGCGCCACGGACAATCAGATATTTTTGCAATACATCATGAGCTTGGGTGCCCACGGCGCTCATAACTACTAGGAAACCATCATGAAAAAACTTCTTCTCACCTTCCTTGGCTTGCTATTTTCTGCGTATGCAATCCCGTCACACGCTGCACTGAATGTCCTCGCATGCGAGCCGGAATGGGCTGCATTGGCAACAGAAATCGGCGGCAACAAAGTGAACGTATCTAGCGCCACTACCGCTCAACAAGACCCGCACCGGATCGAAGCACGCCCCAGCCTGATCGCCAAAGCGCGCAACGCCGACTTACTTGCTTGCACCGGACTAGAACTTGAAGCTGGCTGGCTACCGGTACTGTTGCAGCAATCAGGCAACCTCAAAATTGCGCCAGGACAACCAGGTCATTTTGAAGCAGGCCAGTATGTCGCACGTCTGGATGTCCCCACCAGCGTTGACCGTAGCCAAGGCGATGTCCATGCATCCGGCAATCCGCATATCCAGCAAAATCCGCACAATATCGCCCGCGTTGCCGATGCATTGGCAGCGCGCATGATAAGTCTCGACTCTGCCAACACCAATTACTACCGCAGCCGTCACAAGGACTTTTCCAGCCGCTGGCAAGCAGCGATCAAGAAATGGGAGCAGCAAGGCGCGCGCATGAAAGGCGTAGCCGTGGTTGAACATCACAAAAATATGGAGTACCTGCTGGGCTGGCTGGGCATGCGAGAAGTTGGCACGCTGGAACCAAAACCAGGCGTCGAACCCAGTGCGGCACATCTGACCAAACTGCTCAATCAATTAAACCAACAACCGGCAAAAATGGTGATTCGCTCCGCATATCAGGATGGCCGCGCATCGCGCTGGCTGTCGGAACGTGCGCATATTCCGGCAGTGGTATTGCCATTCACAGTTGGCGGCGATGATCAGGCAAGCAACCTGTTTAGCTTGTTCGACCGCACAATCCAGCTCCTTACGGAGGCAGCCAAATGAATTTCAGCGCCTTTGACCTGTTGATTTTTGCTCCTGCTTTTCTGGCAGGGATGCTGGTACTGCTTACGCATATCCCGCTGGGTGCGCAGGTACTACAGCGTGGCATCGTGTTTATCGACCTAGCGATTGCGCAGATCGCCGCACTAGGCGTCATCGTCGCGGTATTTGCCGGCCTTGATCCCGAAGGATGGATGGTTCAGGCTGCGGCAGCCATCGCCGCCATTTCAGGCGCATTCCTGCTGACATGGACTGAAAAAAAATGGCCACACGTGCAAGAAGCACAGATCGGCGTGCTGTTCATTCTGGCCGCAACCGGCGGGCTGTTGCTGGTCGCGCATAACCCGCATGGCGGCGAACATTTGCAAGACCTGCTGGCCGGACAAATTCTGTGGGTCGGTTATGCGCAACTACTGATCCCGGCAACTGGCTCACTCTTGATTGTCGCGTTGCTGTATTTCTTTGGCGACCGGCTCGGGCGGCTCGGATTTTATTTGCTATTTGCGCTAGCGGTAACCGCATCTGTGCAGCTGGTTGGCGTGTACCTGGTTTTTGCCAGCCTGATCATTCCCAGCCTTGGCGTGCGGAATTATTCGCAAGGCAAGCGCTTGCCGCTCGCGTATCTGATTGGTGCATGTGGTTACGCAGCTGGTTTGGTGTTATCGACGCTGTTCGACCTGCCAGCCGGCGCGTTGATCGTCTGGTGCCTTGCGCTGCTGGCGGTGCCAGTGCATGGCTTTGGCCCCAAACGGTCGAGCTTCGCGGCATAATAGATAGAAATCATTACCCCCACCTATAAGACTGCAATATTTTATTTATTCACTTTATTAATTAAATGTCTCAATACGTTGATTTATAAAGTTATTTATGAAATACAAGTAAAGCCATAATGCAAATTATCACGGACGACCGTCCGCGCCCCAAATCACTGACCGACCTGTTTATGTCGTTCACCTGGCTGGCTATGCAGGGCTTTGGGGGGGCGTTGGCGGTTGCGCAACGTGAGCTGGTGGAAAAGAAACGCTGGCTAACAACTGAAGAATTTGCCGAAGAGTGGGCCGTTGCGCAAATTTTGCCAGGCCCAAATGTGGTAAATCTGGCTGTCATCATCGGCGGCCGACACCTCGGCTGGCGCGGTGCGCTGGCGGCACTAGCCGGCATGCTAACGCTGCCGCTGGTCGTACTTTTGCTGTTGGCGTTGATTTATTCGCAATTCGCGACCCACCCTGGCGTCAGTGGCGCATTGCGCGGCATGGGTGCAGTTGCCGCCGGATTGATTATTGCGACTGGACTCAAGCTGTTTGTCACAATCAAAAAACACCCCTTGGGCATATTGCCGTGCGCCATTATCGGCGCGATGGCTTTTGTCGGCGTAGCTTGGCTCAAGTTGCCGCTGATTTATGTACTGATCGGACTAGGCGTCATCGCGTGCTGCCTGACTTACCGCAGCTTGAAGCCATGAACGAAGCGATGCTACTCAATCTGCAATGGGCAGACTGGTTCAGCCTGTTCCTGCATATGGTGTCGCTGTCGCTGCTGTCGGTCGGCGGGGCGATTACTGTCGCGCCGGAGATGCACCACTATCTGGTAGAGCAACAGCACTGGCTAAGCGATACCCAATTCAACAACTCAATAGCCATCGCACAAGCCGCACCTGGACCCAATGTACTGTTTATTGCATTGTTTGGTTGGTTCGTAGGTATTAGTACCGGCTCCCTGTCTGCCGGATTGATGGGCGTGTTGGTCACAATGATAGGCATGCTGCTGCCTTGCACCACCCTGACTTTTCAGGCATCGCGATGGCTACAGCAAAACCGGGAGCGTCGCGCGGTACGCGCATTCAAACAAGGCATGGTGCCTATCGTCACCGCGCTCTTGCTCTCAACCGGCTGGATCATGTGCAGTGCGCACAACAACCCGGCAGAGGACTGGCCGCTATGGCTGGCAACGGCGCTGACCGCGCTGATCGTCTGGCGCACACGACTGCATTTGTTGTGGCTCTTGGCTACCGGTGCCTTGCTAGGGTGGTATGGAGTCATTTGAAATTTTGACGTTTGCGCCAACGCATAAATCCAAGCAGGCATGACAACCCTAGGCTTCGATACGTGCAAAGAGCACCTTTGTTCTACATATTTTACTTATTTGCCCATTAATTATTTCCATTTAGGCATTAAGCTTGCTAGCATTATGGGCGTTGCTTACTAATCATACTTAATCATTGCACGTTTGATGCTTGATGCTATGTGACAAGGCGTTCGTTGCAATGAGACAACGAACGCATCATTTAATTGTTTGGAGTGTTTATTGTGGCAAAAATAAAGAATTTGAGTACCAGCACAAAATGGCTCATCGCCCCATTACTGGTGGGCTGTGTTTTCCTGATTTCCGGTTGTGAATCAAAGCAATCAAGCGCCATTAAAATTGAAGATCAAGTTGTGTCAAACACAGGAAGCGCCGATGACAAAGCTGTGGTTGACGCATTTTTAAAAGGGAAAGAAGCTGAAGTACAAAAGCTTTCAAAACAATTTTCCAGCTACTTCACAAGTGATTTTTCAATCGACACATCCAATGCTGCTACAACCAATGGCACAACAATCCCAACACTGAATTATGGCGGCAAGCCACTCAATCGTGACCACTCTCTTCCTGATCGCCTGACTGCGCAAAATCCAGGAGCCGTCGCAACCATTTTTGTTAAAAGCGGTGATGACTTCATTCGCATTTCGACCTCCGTCAAGCGGTCAAAACAATCGGATGGCGGCGCTGTAGAGGAAGATGACCGCGCCATCAACTCGACGCTGGGCAATCAGCATCATGCATATAGTGCCATTCTTGCCGGAAATTCCTACATGGGCACAGCAAACTTATTTGGCAATATCTATATGACGGAATACACGCCAATTAAAGATGCCAAAGGCACGGTGATCGGCATAAGATTTGTTGGCACAGATATAACCAATGATATCGACATGCTGAAAATTAAGCTTGGCAAGTCGTAATTATCCTGCACCTCTTGCCGACACAGCGCCGATTTTCTGGAATACAAACTGTGTTGGCTAGCATAGAGAGCCAGTGCCTTACTGGTACTCCCCTAGGCTCAAAAAGGCCGAATCCACTCAGCCCTAAGATTGGTCTGATCGGGACGTTCAATCGCCTGTTCGATTTGAGCCAGCAATCTTTGCTTGTCTTTTCCCAACACGCCCTTAAGAACCAGTTGGTTCGACGCATGATCGCTGCGGTATATGGTGGCCTTCAAGTCCAGCGCGCTTACAAACTGATGTAACTCCCTAAACCGTGCGAATTGGTCCATCTTCTCGTACTGCCCACCAAAACCTTCCTGAAAGCGTGCCTCGCCATGCGGGTGATTGATGACCAAAGTGGCCAGATATTCCGGTTGCGTCTGGTTGATCAGCACCGCGGAATTGAGTGCGTGCTGCTCGCTGAAACGTGCGCCGCCCACCCCATTGATCAACATCACTGATCGCTTGATGCCAGCTTCCGCCAGACGGTTGAGCGCATCGAGCGTGCCTTGATAGGTTTCCCCCTTGTTGATGCTTTTAAGCACAAAGTCGTCACCAGACTCGGCGCCGACATAAACCAGATCGAGTCCGGCTGCGTGCAAAGCTTTTAGATCTTCGACCGATTTGCCGGTCACATTATTGGGCGAGCAGTAGGATGCCACTCTACTGACATTCGGCAAATGCTCGCGGATGGCATTGAGGATATTCAGCAATCGCCGGGTCGATAATGCGATCGCATCACCGTCGGCAAGAAATACCTTGCGCATACCGACAATATGACTGCCAGCCCATTCAATTTCCTTCAGCACCTGTTCTTCAGGTTTGACGCTGAAGCGCTTCTGCTGCTGGGTATACATGTCGCAATAGGTGCATTTGTTCCAACTACAGCCATTCGTGACTTGAAAAATCAGCGAGTTCGCCTCGCTGGGTGGGCGAAATAAGGGTTCAACGTAAGTGATGGGCGAGTGTTGCATGATGATTTACGGCTTTTTTTAAATATGAATATGGGCGGTGTGACTGATACCATTACTTTAGCTTAGTCAGGGCAGCTTGGAAAACAATGGCAATTTTATTAAAAAATATCCCTTATTACCTTTATACTTATGTTAATAGCAAGCTATCTAATTGGTGCAAGTACAAAGAAGAACCAGGGAATTTATGGATGAATTCAAAAAATCTGTAAGCAAGCGATTTCGGCGCATCGCAATTTTCGAGCTGGTCATGTTTCTGATTTCGTGCGGTGGTTTTTACATCACCTACCGGTACAACGGCAAACTGCCATTCTCGTCTGAACTGGACATACTGCATCGCCTGCTTTACCCCGGAATTGCAGTCGTGATGCTGTATGTCGCATTCGCGCTAAAAAGAAACCGGGAAGTGACTCCTCGACAGATCATGGCCATCGCCGTGGTCTATGCGTTATTGTTTGCCTATACTCTCACCGGCTATCTCATCAATATTCAACTCTGGATAAAAATGCCGATCGTTAGAATGCTATTCGGTCCCTTGATATGGCTGGTGCTGCGCGGATGGTTCTCATGGCTGTTGGTCAGCGGGGCGCGCAAACTAGCTGCGGCGATAAAGGTCGAAACAACAGCCGTTGTCGAACCAACATCCACTGAGAGTTAGCCCAACTCCCTCAACCGCTCAAACGCCTGATCAATTCGCTCGACCGCAATGATGGTCATGCCTTCAATTTTTTGCTTGGGTGCGTTCGCTTTGGGGATCATTGCGATGGAAAAACCAAGTTTGGCTGCTTCGCGCAGGCGCTCCTGCCCACGCGGTGCGGGGCGGATTTCGCCCGCCAGCCCAACTTCGCCGAATACCACTAAGCCTCGCGGCAATGGCTTGTTGCGCATCGACGAATGGATCGCCAGCAGCACTGCCAGATCGGCTGCCGGTTCGGTAATTTTGACGCCACCGACCGCGTTGATGAATACGTCCTGATCGAAGGCGGCAATCCCCGCGTGGCGGTGCAACACTGCCAGCAACATCGCCAAACGGTTCTGCTCCAGTCCGACCGACAGTCGCCTTGCATTCGGCAAATGCGACGCATCGACCAGCGCCTGCACCTCGACCAGTAGCGGGCGTGTGCCTTCCTGCGTGACCATCACGCAAGAACCCGGCACCTGATTGTCGTGCTGTGACAGGAATAGTGCGGACGGATTGGATACACCCTTCAGCCCTTTTTCCGTCATCGCAAATACGCCAAGTTCATTCACCGCGCCAAAGCGGTTCTTAAACGCACGCACCAGACGGAAGCTGGAATGGGTGTCGCCTTCAAAATACAGCACAGTATCGACGATATGCTCCAGCACGCGCGGCCCGGCCAGCGCGCCTTCCTTGGTCACATGGCCAACCAGGATGATGGTGATGTCGGTTTGTTTGGCGAGGCGTGTCAGTTGCGCCGCACATTCTCGCACTTGCGCGACCGAGCCGGGCGCGGACGTGAGTGCATCGGAATATAAGGTCTGGATCGAGTCGATGACCGCAACTTGCGGCTTGTGCTCCGCCAGCGTGGCGAGGATTTTTTCGAGCTGGATCTCGGCTTGCAGCTTGAGGTTCTTCGCATCAACGCCGAGCCGCTTGGCACGCAGCGCAATTTGCGCGCCGGATTCCTCGCCGCTGACGTACAGCACATCCTTGATGCGCGACAGGTTCGCCAGCGCCTGCAACAGCAACGTCGATTTGCCAATGCCCGGATCGCCGCCGATCAGCACCACGCCACCTGCGACCAGTCCGCCACCTAATACGCGGTCGAATTCTTCGATACCGGTGCCAAAACGCGGCACATCGACTGCACTGATGTCAGCCAGACTGAGTACCGGCGAGGTTTGGGTAATGCCTATATGAGATGAACCGGGCGCCATCGAATAGCGGTTGCCGCCGTTTTCGACGATGGTTTCTACCAGCGTGTTCCACTGCGCGCAGGCCGGGCATTGGCCGGTCCATTTGTTGCTGATGCCGCCGCATTCGGTACAGGTGTAGTTGGTTTTTGCCTTGGCCATGCGTCAATATCCGTTCAAATCAAGCCGCTCATCTCGCAGCCCACGCCGAAGATATGGGGCCATATACTCTGGCGGGTATTTTACCTCCCGCTTGTATTATATGTCTCTCCGCCATATTCTGGCATATACCCCATGATTTTATTGCATTTTTGGAGTAAAAACAGGCATTTTTGAGGCTATTTTCACTTTAAAACACCGCTCAAAGCCGTTTTTTATAACAATTAATAACGCGTCGCGTTAATAGTCGAAGTTGCAATTTATTTATCTTCCACCGGAACCCGCAGCGATAGCGCGCACATCAATTCATAGCCGACCGTGCCGGACGCATTGGCAACCTCTTCAATTGGCAAACCTTCGCCCCAGATAGTGACCACGCTGCCAACACGAGCGGTAGGCACCGGCGTCAGGTCAACGGTCATCATGTCCATCGACACCCGCCCAAGCAATTGCGTGCACACGCCATCGACCAGGATCGGCGTGCCGTCCGGCGCACGGCGTGGGTAGCCGTCCGCATAGCCGCATGCCACGATGCCGATTTTCATAGCGCGATCTGCGATAAACAGGCTGCCATAACCGACCGCATCGCCAGCGGCAATATCCTGGATTGCGATGATTTCGCTGCTGAGTGTCATTGCGGGTTTGAGCCCGTATTCGTCTGCCGTCTTGCCGCCCGGCGTGCCACCATAGAGCATGATGCCGGGACGTACCCAGTCGGTAGCGAGTTCCGGATGCAGCAGGATCGCTGCCGAATTTGACAGGTTCAGCTCACCGGGCAGTCCGGCGGTTTGTTTCTGAAAACGGTTTACCTGCTCAGCCAGCGGCAAATACGCATTGTTGGCAACTTCGGCATTGGCGAAGTGGGTCATGTATTTAATGCTGCGCACCGCCGGAATGGCGGACAAACGCTCGTAGGCAGCACGCCATGCTTGCGGCTTGAAGCCGAGCCGGTTCATGCCGGTATTCATCTTCATGTGGATATCTAGCGGTGCGTCGAGCTTGGCGTGTTCGATCATTTCAATCTGCTCAAAGCAATGCACCGCCATTTCCAGCTGATATTTAGCAATCGTATGCAAATCCTGCGGGTGAAAGAAGCCTTCGAGCAAAACAATCGGCTTTCGCCAGCCCATATTGCGCAATTCAACCGCACCTTCGATCTCGATCAATGCAAACCCGTCACTGGCGGCGAATGCTTGAGCACAGCGTTTGAGTCCATGCCCATATGCATTGGCCTTGACCACGCTCCATATTTTGGCGTGCGGCACGCAGGATTTGACGACGGAAAAATTGTGCTGCAAGGCAGCTAAGTCGATGGTGGCAACGAGAGGTCTGGACATGACGTGATTTGTAAAGCAAACAATCCGGCAAAATAATCGCCAGAACAAGTTGCCATTCTAACGGACGCAGACAGTCAACAGACCGTTTTCATCGGCTAAAATTTCAGTATTGGGGGTATTTCATGGTATAAACAGTGGTTGATATGAACAGTTCACGCTGACCCAGTAATGAATCGCGGCTTTTACACCATCATGGCGGCGCAGTTTTTTTCGTCGCTCGCAGATAACGCCCTCCTGATAGCAGCTATTGCCCTTCTGGCAGAACTCCATTCTCCGGCATGGATGACGCCGATGCTGAAGCTGTTCTTCGTGCTGTCCTATGTACTGCTGGCTGCCTTTGTAGGCGCATTTTCCGATGCCTTGCCCAAGGGTCGGGTCATGTTCATCACAAATTTGATTAAAATCGTCGGTTGCACCATGATGTTCTTTGACGTCCACCCGCTGATTGCCTACGCAGTGGTGGGCTTTGGGGCTGCCGCCTATTCCCCTGCCAAATACGGCATCCTGACCGAACTGCTCCCACCAGAAAAACTGGTCGCCGCCAATGGCTGGATCGAGGGATTGACTGTCGGCTCAATTATCCTGGGCACAGTTCTGGGTGGTGCTTTAATCAATCCACAAATCTCAACCCACCTGCTGGCTTTGGATTTCCCGATGATCGACACAGCGGCGGAAGCAGCACTTTGCGTGATTGTCGCGATCTATATCCTGGCGGCCTTGTTTAATCTGCAGATTCCCGATACCGGGGCAAAATACGAAAAACAGGAAACCAACCCCTTCAAGCTCATCGTTGATTTTGCTGGCTCATTCATGACGCTGTGGAATGATAAGCTCGGGCAAATTTCTCTAGCGGTCACCACGCTGTTTTGGGGTGCTGGCGCCACGCTGCAATTCATTATCCTGAAATGGGCGGAAAGCCATCTGGGCATGAGACTCGACAAAGCGGCCCTGCTGCAAGGTGTAGTTGCGGTCGGCGTTGCGATCGGCGCCATTGCTGCGGCACGCTTCGTTAAACTAAAAAAATCGCTTTCCGTGATGCCTCTAGGTGTCGCGATGGGCTTGATCGTGATGCTGATGACAATTGTCGACAATGTCTGGATCGCATGTCCACTGTTGATTCTTGTCGGCGGGCTATCTGGCTATTTTGTGGTGCCAATGAATGCACTGTTGCAACATCGCGGCCATGTGCTCTTGAGTGCGGGCCACTCGATCGCAGTGCAGAACTTCAATGAAAACTTGTCGGTGCTGACGATGCTCGTGCTGTATGCCGTGATGATCTCGTTTAACCTGAGCATCAACACTGTGATCATCGGGTTTGGCCTGTTCGTCGCCGGGACGATGTTACTGGTAATGCGCCTACATGCAAACAATCAGCGCAACAAGGATTCACTCGAGCTGATCGGCGAGCATAAACACTGATTTTCAGCTACCTAGAATGATTTTTTCATTCCTATGCTGAAGACCGTGTCACCATCGGAGCGCCCAACCGTTCCGTCAATTTGCAGCCCTGGCACAATGTCGCGCCGCAAGCCGATCTGCACCGTCGGCTTAGCGGTTTCCTGACCAAAATACTCAATGTGCGCGGTTGCCGCACCCAAATCGCGCTCGTAAGCGACACCCCAGTTAGCCAAACTCTTGCTGCTATCCGGATGTGAGATACTGATATTCATGTGAAACGCACCAAGCTTGTGGTTGCAAGTTGCGATCCCGTTCAGATACGGCGTGTTGCCACCTCCATTAATCAGATGCGAAATGCCAAGCACCATCGCAAGATTGCATCCTTCCGGGTTGGATGCTGTAATGCGCCATTTTCCCTGAATTGAAGATATGTTCAGTTGCTCGGTCTGATTCCGCGATAAGGTCGCAGTTAGCTCAATATCCTTGATCGGTGCATACGCAGGCGCAACATTCCATGTGTTCACGCCGCCAGCCTGGCGCGCATACCAGGTCTCAATATGACCGGCACCGGCATCGTTCATGTTGGCGTCGTCAACCGTCAGCGGGCGACCAGCGTGAGCCGTCTGTGACAGCACATACATCAAAGCCGCAATCGGGATAATGCCGTTGATCGGGAATTTCATTTTTAGTTCCAAGAATAATCAATCAATGCGGCCCATACTATCGCAAATGATAATCATTATCAAATAGAATTTAAGATGAGTGTGGTGCTTGGCCTACATTCAGTGGCTTGATTGAACATTTTCTTACAGCCAAGCTATTTGGTATCGGTTTGTACACTTTCGCATATCGTCATCGCCAGGCACAAATCTTCCCATGTCTTGCGTTTGTCCGTCAGTTGCCGCAACAGGTAAGCCGGATGGTAGGTCGCAACCAGCGGGATGGATGCGCCATCAGGCGTGACATAGTGGTGCGTCTTGCCCCGCAATGCACCCAGCGTTGTTTGCGGATCAGTGCCAAGCAGCGACATCGCCGCGGTTTTCCCCAGCGTGACGATAATTTTCGGCTGGATCAATGCGATCTGGCGATCCAGAAATGGCCTGCACGCTGCCGCTTCCTGTGGCGTCGGTGGCCTATCCTTGCCGTCGGCATCGGTTGGCCGGCACTTAACAATATTGGCGATGTAGGCGTTGTTTCCGCGCTTGAGGCGCATCGCAAGCAGTATGTTGTCGAGCAATTTGCCTGATACGCCGACAAACGGTTCGCCCTGCTGATCCTCAGACAGACCAGGGCCTTCTCCGACAAACAGCCACGCCGCTTTGCGGTCGCCGACGCCGGGAACCGCTTGTATGCGCCCCTGACACAGGCCGCAGGCGGTGCACTGCTTGATCGTTTCTTCCAGTTGATCCCAGTCCATGCCCGATACATCTGGATGCGCTGGCGGTTCATCGTCAAACGACGCCTCATCCACAAAATAGGACGGAATATCATCCATCGGCGGAATATCGTCAAACGCAGGCATGTCGTCAAAGGATGGTTCATCCTCAGGCTGCGCCTCAGCCTTGTTCGGCACCACATTCACAAGCGGCGCCAGCTCAATCTTTTCTGGCTCAGGATCAGACACAGGCGGCCGGTCGCGCAGCGTCCAGACCGGGCCCACACCCATCTCCTTTAGAAATTCAGTACGCCGCGTCATAGCACCATCCTCATCACCAGTCCATCCTCACGCGTATTCTTGGGTGCCTCATAATAATTTTTGCGCAACCCGATCTGCGTAAAGCCATAACGCTGATACATTTCCAACGCGCGGCTATTCGACGGCCTAACTTCCAGCAGCAGCGACAGCATATGTATTTCACGTGCGAGTGCAATCACACGATCCAGCAACTTGCGGCCTATCCCCTGCCCTTGCAAATCGGCACGAACCGCAATCGTCAACAATTGCGCCTCATCTATCACCGGCATCAATACAAAATAGCCCACCAGAACATTTGACGCATCGCGCGCCACCCAACATTCATACCCCGCAGTGATCGTGTCCCGAAATACCTCGCGTGTCCAGAAAAACGGAAACACCTCAATCTCGATTTCTGTCACTTCATTCAGATTGGTTTCATCCATGCGCTCAAAACACAGCGCGGACTGCTGATCCAGAAAGGATTGCGGCAAGGCACTCATGCGCTCGCCTTCGCTGCTTTTGCGGCGCGCTCGGCGGTTGTAAACGCGACCTTGTTGCGCAGATAAATCGGCTGCGCATCGTGCGCGCTTTGCGTCTTGCCGAGTGCAAATGCCTGTAGCCCCAAACGTGCCACCTGTGCGGCATGCGGCACCACCTCTGGCATTGCAGTTAAAAGAAATTCTCGTCCCTGAAAAGCCGCCGCATAAGAAGCCAAGCCATTGCCACATGCGAGCACGTCACCTATAGGCGTCACGGCATGTGGCGCGGACAGCGTCGGGGCGATCACCGTCTGCCAGCCATCATTAAATCGGTATTGCGCCCAGTAGACTTCTCTCATCTGCGCATCTAGCACCGTCAGCACGTCATTCGCGCCGCTTATCTCGCGGCAAGCTTCAGCCATTGCCTCTAGCGTTACCACTGGCACCACCGGCAGATTTGCGCCAAATCCCAAGCCTTGCGCCACCCCGCAAGCGGTACGCACGCCAGTGAATGAACCGGGTCCGGCGCCGAACGCGATTGCATCGCACTGTGCCAGCGTGATACCCGCCTCGTCCAGCAATTCCTGCAGCAGCGGCAAGATCATTTGTGAGTGGGTTTGCACGCCGGACGATTCGCGCGAGATCAAGCGCCCATCGCGCAGCAGCGCAACGGAAGCAAGCGTGGTGGAGGTGTCGATGGCAAGGATGGTGGGCATCCCGCTATTTTACCTTTTCACAGAGCCTGATTGATGCGCAATATTCTTGAAAAATGGGGTCAGGGTAATCTACGCCAAAAATTCCTATGTAAAATAACTTCTGCCCCAATTTTTCAACTAATAACGCGACGCGTTATTAGTTGTCACAAAAAACGGCCTTTTGCGGCATAACTAGGCAAAAAAACACAAAAAAACGCCGTTTTTTTCCCCGAAAATGTCAATTTTACAGGGGGTATATGCCTTAATATGGCGGAGAACAACATAATACGCTATGGAGGAAAAATACCCGCCACGGTATATGCATATTGCGTATCCATGCCAGCAATCGCTCGCCCGCCCTCTCAAAATCACGCAGCGGGGAACATCGGCGGGAAAAATAGTCGCGGGTAGTCGATTTTCGGGCAGCGGTTCATCACCACCTTCAGCCCGGCAGCTTCGGCGCGCTGCGCCGCTTCGACGTTGATCACGCCTAACTGCATCCAGATAACTTTGGCGCCGATCGAAATCGCATCTTCTACAATCGGCAAAATATCCTCAGAACGGCGAAAACAGTCAACCAGATCGATCTTTTCAGGAATATCACGCAGCGACGCATAGCAGGTTTCACCTATCAATTCGGTGTGACCAGGATTGACCGGAATCACGCGGTAGCCGAGATGCTGCCAGTAGCGCGCCACATAATGACCAGCACGTTCCGGCTTGGGCGAACAACCGACCACCGCCACCGTGCGGCAGGTTTCAAAAATTGCTTTTAGTCCAGCGTCTGATTCTATCGTCATGTTTTTACTCAAGGGTTAGGGTGCGGGCGTGTGGCACCCGCGAAAGTGACCAGTGGATTATCGCCCAATCCCACAGTTCGGACAGCGACATATTACGCAATTCTGTTGGCGGGTGCTGGCCAAGAAAATCTAGCGCCTGCCACAGCGTCGGCACAGGATTGTCGTCATCCAGCGGCGCGGCCAGCGTCTGTTTCGACAACTTTTCACCGGCAGCATTTACCGCTACCGGCAAATGCGCATACTGCGGTGTTGGCACACCCAGCTCATACTGCAGAAAGATTTGCCGTGGCGTAGAGTCAAGCAGGTCCGCACCGCGCACCACATGTGTGATGCCCTGTTCGGCGTCGTCAACCACGACTGCCAACTGATAGGCAAACAAGCCATCCGCGCGCAGCAAAAGGAAATCGCCGACCTGATTAGCCAGACTCTGTGAAATTCGGCCCTGTATCGCATCCTCAAAGACAATATCTTTGTCGGGGACGCGGATGCGCCATGCGCGCGGTTCCTTGCCCTCAGGCATCGCCACGCGGCAGGTACCGGGATAAATCGGTGCACCATCTTCGCCCAGGTTGGAATCGCCAATTTCCTTTCGTGTGCAGGCGCAGCCAAACACGGTGGCATCATGGAACAGGCGGTTCAGCGCTTTTTGATAAGCTGCCGAGCGTTCGCTCTGGCGCAGCACTTTGTGGTCGTAGCGAAACCCGAAACAATCCAGCGTGCGCAGGATTGCGTATTCATGCTCGGGGCGGCAGCGAGGCTCATCGACATCCTCGATCCGCACCAGCCATTCGCCGCGATGGGCGCGCGTCTCCAGATAGCTGCCAAGCGCCGTTACCAGCGAGCCAAAATGCAGCGGCCCGGTGGGTGAAGGTGCAAAACGGCCGCGATAGGAAATGTCAGTCATTTCAAAATCAAGCTGGATTAAGCAAAGATGGCTAATAGTTTACGGCCTAAGGCGCGCAATACAAAGCAGTTTTCTGATGATAGCCACCACGATGACAGCACGTTACAATGACGCTCCCGAATCACTGTAAATTGCTCCACGTCACGCCATGCCCTGCACCACACTCAAAGCTGAAAACCAACAGACTGTACTGGATACGCTGCAAGGCGATTCATGGATCATTGCCTGCCTGTGCGCCGAATGGTGCGGCACCTGTCGCGACTATCGCGCCGGTTTTGATGAGCTGGCTGATCGACATCCGGACAAACATTTTATCTGGATCGACATCGAGGATCAGGCCGATGTAGTGGGCGATCTGGATGTCGTGAATTTTCCAACCATGCTGATCCAGCGCGGCGACATCGTCACCTACTTCGCGCCAGTACTCCCCGACCACAGGATGGTTGATCGCATGCTCGCAGCACAGCTGGAACAAAGCGTTGAAGAATTGCAAAAGCAGGCTGCCAGCACCGAAGAGCGAATTGAATGGCAACAGAACTGCAATTTGCGGAAAATGTTGCGAAATGCACTTGATAGCGCAGATGCGTGACGATTAAGAACCCGTCGATTCCCTGCGCCACACGCAAGTGCCCTTGACCTGCTTGTCCAAGCCATTCAGGATCGCTTCGTGCGTGGCGATTTCTTCAGCGGTTGCCGACACCACAATGACTTCAGCCATCGTTGCGATGATGAGTTCACCGCTGGCGTCCATTTCCGGCTGATCGATGTCCATTTCCATGCTGAGGCTGTTCTGCCCCCGGGTCATCGCCAGATAGACTTCAGCCAGCAGCGCGGCATCAAGCAACGCGCCATGGAAAGTACGATGCGAATTAGAGATACCTAATCGGTCACATAATGCATCAAGCGAATTGCGTTTGCCGGGAAACATTTCCCGAGCTTGCAGCAGCGTATCGACGACGTTTTCAACATTGCTCTTGAAGTCAGGCAAGGACAGGCGCGTCAATTCGGCATTCAGAAAACCCAGATCGAAGGGCGCGTTGTGAATGATGATTTCGGCACCTTTCACATAATCAAGCAAGGCATCGGCGATCTCGATGAACTTAGGTTTGTCGCTCAAAAATTCCGTGGTTAATCCGTGCACTGCCAGCGCACCCTCGGCCGAATCACGCTCTGGATTGATGTAAGAGTGAAAGTTGTTGCCAGTCAGTTGGCGATTAACCAGCTCGACGCAACCGATTTCAATAATCCGGTCCCCAGTCCTGGCATTCAGCCCGGTGGTTTCCGTATCCAGCATGATTTGTCGCATGATTTCCGTTCAGTCTAAGAGTTACAGCAAGCGCGCCAGCAGCGCTTTGTCATAGCGTGCGTCAAGTGGAATGCGCACTTGATGGCCGCTACCAGGTGCGACGGTGATCGCTTCGCCTTTGGCTGATTTCATCTGTTCGAGCGTCACAATTTGGTTGCCTCTCGGATGTATCACTTCGATCTGGTCGCCGACCGAGAAGCGGTTTTTAACCAGAATATCAGCCCAGCCGTCTGTGACCGATTGCACGTCACCGACGTAATGGCTGTTGTTCAGCTCCGATGCGCCCGACATGTAGTTCTGGTGATCGTGCGTGCTGTGGCGCTGGTAAAAACCATCGGTATAACCGCGATTGGCCAGCCCTTGTAATGAACCCAGCAAACTCATGTCGAATGGACGTCCAGCCACCGCGTCATCAATCGCACTACGGTAGATTTGCGCAGTACGCGCGACATAATATATCGACTTGGTGCGGCCTTCAATCTTCAAGGAACTAACGCCGATTTTCACCAGCCGCTCGATGTGTTCAACCGCGCGCAAGTCCTTCGAATTCATGATGTACGTGCCGTGCTCGTCCTCCATGATCGGCAGCAGCTGGCCGGGCCGCTGGCTTTCTTCCAGCATATAGGTGCGGTCCGCCAGCGGATGGCGCGGCATATCACCCAAGGAGGAAAAAGAATCGTTCGCCTGCTCCAGCGCCTGCTGATAATTGAATTGCAGCGTTTCAACTGGCACCTCAATGATTTCGCCGCTGACATCTTCATTCGAATTCTTTACCTTGTAATCCCAGCGACAAGAGTTGGTGCACGTCCCCTGATTGGGGTCGCGGTGATTGAAATAGCCGGATAACAGGCAACGCCCCGAATACGCAATACACATCGCGCCATGCACGAATACTTCCAGCTCCATCTCGGGGCAGGTCTGGCGAATTTCCTCGATTTCATCAAGCGACAGTTCACGCGACAGAATCACGCGGGTCAAACCCATACGCTGCCAGAACTTGACATCAGCCCAGTTGATCGCATTGGCCTGCACCGACAGATGCACCGGCACATCCGGCCATTTATCGCGCACCAGCATGATCAGGCCGGGGTCGGCCATGATCAGCGCGTCCGGCTTTAATGCGATCACTGGCGCCATGTCGGCCAGGTAGGTTTTGAGCTTGGCGTTGTGCGCAAAAATGTTGCTGGCAACATAAAACTGCTTGCCGCGCGCATGGGCCTCGGTGATACCGGTGGCCAAATTGGCAACTGTCGAAAATTCGTTGTTGCGCGCGCGCAAGCTATAGCGCGGCTGACCGGCATAGACCGCATCGGCGCCGTAATCGAACGCAGTATGCATTTTGGCGAGCGAGCCAGCGGGTAAGAGTAGTTCAGGAGAGTGTTGCATGACGCAATGAAGCCTAGAGGGAAGGATAGAGATTATAGCGAAAGCGCGGCACTTCGGCTTGCTGCTTGCTCAAGTGCTCAATCTTTCACACGGATAATTCTTTCCGTGAACAAAAATAAACCGTGATTTTCCTTTCTATCCGCCCATGATGTTGAAATTGGTTGTAAGCGCAATCAGCAATAATTTCTGAATATTCGCCGCGTTATGGAAAGTGTTTCTTCTTGCACAATGCCTAATTGCGAATGAACCCAACTTTATCTACCCGCTAAAACCCGCCCGTGAACGCAATCGCCAACAGCGCTACAGTGGCGAAAAACAACCAACCGATTTTCTCTCGTCGAGTAACTGGTAGCGCAAGCAAGGCGTCAATTATTTTGGGAAAACTAGTCCGCGCTGAATTGGGCTGTGCTCTTGAAGAAAAATTTGATAGTTGTGACTGACGCCACAGCCGAACGACGATGAACGCAAGCGTACACGTGACAAGCAAGACGAAAATAAGCAGCACTACAGTGACGACATATGGCATGAATCTCACTTGTTATGAATAACACAATACCAATTTAACATGGCGCTTTTCACTTTGACAAGCGAATTCAGATAAACTCAATTTAACTGGCAGGCATGTGATCGATAAAGGAAAGATTGAATGACGCGCAACACGAATGAAAAATCATGGGCACTGATCACTGGCGCATCTAGCGGATTGGGCGTCGATTTTGCGCATGAGTTGGCGGCTCAGGGCCACGATCTGGTACTGGTAGCGCGCCGGGAAGACCTGATGCGCCAATTGGCATCGGAGCTGGAAATGCGCTTTGCGATCCGCACGCGTGTGATCGCGATGGACCTGTCTGCGCCCGGCGCCGGCACGGAACTGAAGCGCCAGCTCGATGAAGATGGCATCGTAGTCAAGATGCTGATCAACAATGCCGGCTTTGGTATCTTTGGCGAGTTTATCGAACAAACGCTAGAGAAAACGCTGAACATGCTGCAACTCAACGTGGTGAGCCTGACCGAATTGACACACCTGTTTGCTGCCGACATGGTGCAGCGCGGACGTGGCCAGATTATGCTCGTCGCCTCGGTAGTTGCCTATATGTCCTCCCCCAACTATGCTGCCTACGGCGCCAGCAAGGCGTATGTACTGAGTCTGGGCGAAGCGCTGCATGAAGAACTCAAATCATACGGCGTGACAGTGACGGTCTTATCCCCGGGTGCGACCGCAACTGAATTTTTTGAGGTATCCGGCCAGAAATTCACCGCGATGAAACAAGCTTTCATGATGCCTAGCCGTTTGGTGGCGAAAATTGGTTTGGCCGCGATGCAACGCGGTCGTGCGTCTATCGTGTCGGGCTGGCGCAATGCGCTAATGACGTGGAGCCTGCGTCTGTTGCCGCGCATTGTGCAGCGCAAAGCTGCCCATCGGGTGCTGCGCAAGGATTAAAAGCGGCACAAGTCGCCGAAAGCACTAATAACGCGACGCGTTATTAGTTGGGACAAAAATCGTCTTTTTCAGGCTTTTTGACGCGAGAAAAGTCAAAAAATAGCCACATTTTCCGTCAAAATCACTATTTATACGGGGGTATACGCCTGAATACGCCGGATAGCCATATAACACGAGCGGGAGGTAAAACACTGCAGGCAGTATGCAGCTTGCGCTAGATCACCCGCGAGAAGCGCGTCATTGTCTGCTGCTTCACATAAGCATCAAACACCATCGCCACGCCCCGCACAAACAGGCGGCCTTTCGGCAAGACATTGATGCTAGCCGCATCGACCCAGATCAATCCTTCGTCTTCATAAGCCCGTAATAATGCGAGCTCACTGGCAAAATATGATGCAAAATCAATCGCATACGCACTGTTAATGGCGGAAAAATCAACTGGCGTATTGCACATCAGGTCCATGATGACCCGACGGCGCAGGACGTCGTCGCGACTTAAGGCGATACCACGATCGACCGGAAAATCGCCAGCATCAAGACGGTCGTAATATTCTTCAAGCGTCCGCACCGTCTGACTATAACTGTCGCCGACCTTGCTGATGGAAGACACGCCTACGCCAATCAGGTCACAGCCAGCGCGGGTTGTGTATCCCTGAAAATTGCGGTGCAGGCTGTTGTTGGCCAGCGCCTTCGCGAGTTCATCCTGCGGTTTGGCAAAATGATCCAGCCCGATGTAAACATAACCGGCTGCCAGCAGCCCACGCATCGACATCAGGAAAATTTGCAAACGCTCTTCGGCTGAGGGCAAGTCGCTTTCGGCAATGCGGCGCTGCACCATCACGCGCGTCGGCAAGTGCGCATAGTTGTACAGCGCAATGCGGTCGGGCGACAGGCGAATCACTTCGTCCAGCGTTTTCCGGAAGCTGGCAACGTTTTGTTTGGGCAAGCCGTAAATCAAGTCGAAGCTGACCGATGAAAACCCGGCAGCGCGGCATTCCTTCAAGGTGCGCTCGACCATCTCCACCGGCTGGATGCGGTGGACGGCTTTTTGCACATTCGGATCAAAATCCTGCACACCAAGGCTGACACGATTGAAGCCCATCTCTGCCAGCAAGGCCATCATGCTGGCGTCCACCGTGCGCGGGTCTATCTCGATACTGACCTCAGCATCAGATGTAAACTCAAAATTCTTGCGCAGCATCTGTATCAACTGGCGCAACTCATCCGCATTCAGGAAAGTTGGCGTGCCGCCGCCCAGATGGACCTGCACAGTTTGTTGCCGCTCTGGCAAAAGAGATGCCAATAAGACAAGTTCCATTTGCACATAATGTAGGTACTTGGTCGAACGGCGATGATCCTTGGTGATGATCCGGTTGCAGGCGCAGTAATAACAAGGCGATGCGCAAAACGGCACATGCACATAAACCGAAAGCGGCGGCTTGTCGCTGCTGGCTGCCCGTTGTTCGAGATAATGCGCAAAATCTGGCGCTGAAAATTCAGAATTGAAGCGGTCTGCGGTGGGGTAAGAAGTGTAGCGCGGTCCTGCTGTATCAAAGCGGCGGATAAGCTCTTCGGGGATTTCAATTGCAGGAAAGGCAGAAGTCATGTCTTCAGGGTGGCGTAAGTAGATACGAGTAGATTGTACCTGCCTTCGCCTACCGTGACAGAAACCCACAATTTTTGCGGCCTCAGCAAAATATTGTGATTCAGGTTATTATTTTCCATCCAAGCAATTAATTGCTAAAAAAATATAATTCCGGCAAAAGTTGGAAGAAGACCAATAAGCAGCAACAAGGACGCCTTAATGACTCAGCCCTCAACCACGCGTTGGCCTCGATTGACCAGCATGCCGCTGGCGCTTGAGATCACACTGGTATTGCTGATCAAAGTTGCATTATTGTTTTTGTTGTGGAAAGCATTTTTTTCCCAACCACAAGCCAAAAAAATGCTCGTTCCGATGCCGCAGATGGAACAGCACCTGCTCTCAATCTCTGCCGCAGCACAGAACACCACCGCAACACCTACACCAACGCCAAACTTGGCAACCCGCTCACCTTCCCCTTTAACAGCAGAGGAAAAACATGGCTCCAATTGAAGAAGTCGTTAACCTGTCGCGGCTGCAATTTGCGGCAACGGCTATGTATCATTTTCTATTCGTGCCACTCACACTGGGACTTGCCTGGATATTAGTCATCATGGAGTCGCTTTATGTGACGACCGGTCGCGAAGTTTATCGCGACATGACCAAATTCTGGGGCAAGCTCTTCGGTATCAATTTTGCGATGGGCGTGACCACTGGCATTACACTGGAATTCCAGTTTGGCACCAACTGGTCATATTACTCACACTACGTGGGCGACATCTTTGGTGCACCGCTGGCGATCGAAGGGATGATGGCGTTCTTCCTTGAGTCAACCTTTGTCGGCTTGTTCTTTTTCGGCTGGGATCGGCTATCGAAAAAGCTGCATTTGATGACCACCTTCCTGGTGGCACTGGGCTCCAGCCTGTCCGCTTTGTGGATTTTGATTGCAAACGGCTGGATGACTTACCCCATCGGCGCGGAATTCAATTTTGAAACCATGCGCATGGAGCTGGTCAGCCTGTGGGACGTGTTCCTGAACCCAGTTGGGCAGGTTAAATTCTTGCATACCGTTGCGGCAGGTTATGTCACAGGGTCGATGTTTGTGCTCGCGATTTCTGCGTTTTACCTGCTGAAGGGAAGAGATAAAGAGTTCGCGCTACGCTCCTTTGCAGTTGCAGCGGCTTTTGGGCTAATTTCAACCGTTGGTGTCGTTGTAATGGGCGACGAATCAGGCGTGGTCACGGCCAAGGTCAACAAGGTCAAGCTGGCAGTGATCGAGTCCGAGTGGGAAACTGAAGCCGCGCCGTCAGGACTGGCGATTTTCGGCTGGCCGGACAATGAGGCTGAAAAAACTCATATGCAAGTCAAGATTCCATATGTACTGGGTCTGATTTCGACCCGTTCGACCGACCAGAAAATCACCGGCATCAAGGACCTGAAAAAGGAAACGGAAGCACGCATCAAGAACGGCATGATTGCCTATGCCGCGCTGAATCGCCTGAAATCGGGTGACAAGTCGCCTGAAGCACGCGCCGCATTCATCAAGGTCAAGGATGATCTCGGCCACGGGCTGCTACTGAAGAAATACACGCCAAACGTGGTCGACGCCACACCTGAACAAATCAAGTTGGCAGTGAATGACACCATCCCCAAAGTCTGGCCGCTATTCTGGTCCTTCCGGGTCATGGTCGGCCTAGGCCTCATGTTCCTGCTGACTTTCTCGCTGTCGCTATATTTCCTCTACCGCAAGACGCTGCTGCAACATCGCTGGTTCCTGTATGCCGCCCTGTTTAGCCTGCCGCTGCCGTGGATCGCGGCAGAGCTGGGCTGGTTTGTCGCAGAATACGGCCGTCAGCCATGGACTATCGTCGGTGTGCTGCCGACCTATCTTTCGGCATCCACTTTGCAGACCTCCAGCCTGTATTTCAGTCTGGCCGGCTTCCTCGGTTTTTATACGCTGTTGCTGATTGTGGAAATGTTTCTGATGATCAAGTACACCAAGCTTGGGCCTAGTAGCCTGCATACGGGTAAATATCATTGGGAAACTAATCCGCCACAAGCCACACCCATTCCGAATAAGGAGGCATAGCCATGCTTGACTATCAAACTCTGAAAGTGATCTGGTGGATCTTCGTCGGTGTACTGTTGATCGGTTTTGCGTTGACGGATGGATTCGATTTTGGTGTCGGTATGCTACTGCCATTTTTAGGAAAAACCGACACAGAACGACGCATCATGCTAAATTCGATAGGCCCCACCTGGGAAGGTAACCAGGTCTGGTTCATCACGGCCGGCGGCGCACTGTTTGCCGCTTGGCCGCTGGTATACGCAGCTGCTTTTTCCGGCTTTTACATCGCCTTGATGGTGCTGCTGTTTGCACTGTTTTTCCGACCAGTTGGCTTTGATTACCGCAGTAAGGTTGAAGATCCACGCTGGCGCAACGCGTGGGACTGGGGTTTGTTTGTTGGCGGTTTTGTGCCACCACTAATTTTTGGTGTCGCATTCGGCAATCTGTTCCTTGGTGTGCCTTTCCATTACGACGATACGATGCGTCTGGAATACACCGGCAACTTCTTTCAATTGCTCAATCCGTTCGCCTTGCTGACCGGCGTACTCAGTGTGGCCATGATGGCGATGCACGGCTCGGCCTTCCTGCAAGTAAAAGCAGGCGGTGCAGTAGAAGAGCGGGCGCGGAAATCAGCGATGATTGCTGCTGCCGTGACGATTGTCACTTTTGTGGCTGGTGGCTTCTGGGTGGCATTTGGCATAGACGGATACCGCATTGTCTCGATGCCGGACATCAATTCTGCATTTATGCCAATAGTCAAAACGGTAGAACGCGTACGTGGTGCATGGTTTGACAATCATGTGCGCTGGCCTATAACTTGGGTATTTCCAGCATTGACCGTGATTGGTGCCGCACTCTGCATGGTGTTCACTGCCAAAAAACGGGCAATGTGCGCCTTCCTGTCTAGCGGACTTTCAGTGGCGATGGTTATTTTGACCGCTGGCATGGCCTTGTTCCCATTCGTGATGCCTTCCTCGCTCGCACCGAACAGCAGCCTGACTTTGTGGGATGCAGTCGCCAGCCACAAGAGCCTGGGCATCATGTTCTGGGTCGTGGTGGTATTCCTGCCTATTATTCTTGCCTACACTGGCTGGGTATATCGAGTGATGCGCGGCAAGGTAGACGAAGCGCACATTCAAGACAACGAACACAGCGCTTATTAGGAGAAAAGAATGTTTTATTTGATCTGGTTGATTGCTATGGGGCTAACTCTGGTCGCCATCAATAGTTTGGTCGTTCGAATGGAGACTGCCTCCCTCTTCGGCGAAAATAACTAAATAGCTTCTAGGAAAAGCTGCACCGAGCTACGGCTCAGTCGCTTACTGCGGCTGAGCCGTAATATATGGAAAGAATTTTCGGTCATCGGACAGTATGTGTTTGGCGACAACCTCGTGCACTAGGAATGCAAACAATTCCCCAATCTCCAACTTATCCTCGGCATAGCGGTTGGCAAGGTGCAGCGCTTTTGCCACTAGTTGATTGTGAATCTGGTGATGTTCGTCTGCCTCAGGAAACCCAGCTGCGCGGAAGATAACTTCCTCATCCTCAAAATGTTGCACAACCTCTGCGAGCAAGGCATTGATTATTTGTGTCACGTCTTCTTTGGGTTGTTGCCCCCCAAGTAAAGCAGCAAGCAGCGTATTGGCAGCATCAAACAAGGCGCGATGCTGCCGGTCTATGACTGGATTGCCACATTCGTAAGCATTATGCCAAATTAAGCCAACAAAACCTAAGGCCACATTTTCTGGCTGTTCTGTGTCCCTGGCTTCCATCAGGTCGGTTTCCACCCGGTTGCGGCCATTCTCCTTGGCACGATACATGGCGGCATCAGCGCGCTCTATCCAGTGGGTGAAAGTTTCCTTGGATTGGCAAGTGGCGACACCAAAACTCGCCATCATCTGTCCAACGTGAGGAAAGTCATGCTGCGCCAATGCCATGCGGATGCGCTCAGCGACCAGACGGGCGCTCATGCTGCCCGTATTAGGCAGCAGCAAAATGAACTCTTCCCCGCCCCATCGTCCAAATAAATCAGTAGCGCGCATGCAACTTCTTACAATATCGCAAAAACCTTTCAGCACTTCGTCGCCGACTACATGTCCCCAAGTGTCATTGACACGCTTGAAGTGGTCAAGATCAATAAAAATCAAGGATACTGGATGGCCATAGCGATCCAGCCGGTAAATCTCGTTCTGCGCACTTTCTTCTATGCGCGCTCTGTTCCAGACGCCCGTCAGTGCATCTATCGCCGCGCGCAGCTTCATCTCTTCCATCAAACGCTGCAATTCGGTGATTCGGTTTTTTGCAATTTCCAGCACATCATAACTATCAGTGCCCTTCCCCTCGCGGTCCTGCAAATCGATGGCGACAAAGCCCGAACCAATAATGAGACCACTCCTGTCGCGATTGGGAAAGCGCACGGTCTGCCAGGTATGTAACTGTCCGCCTACCGTAATCAATTCAACCGTTCGCACCGGACGGCCGAGCGCCATGACAGCATCCTCCTTCGCATGCAAGTCTGCAGCCACATCGACAGCAACAAACGCATCAACCGTCTTGCCTATCAATTCTCCTGGAAGGACGCCGTACAAAGATTCAAGTTCGCTTTTTGCATAAATGTAGCGATGCTCAACATCTTTCATGCATACCAGCGTTGATGCGCCATCCAGCAGCAGGTCAAAAACCTGCGTGAAGTCCGAGGCCATAATCGGCGGCGATAGCAAATGGGAGTTGTTACTCATCGTTCAGTGATTGGTAATGGGGCTTGGGAATGCTGAGCCAAGCGTCAGCTTGGCGCATATTGCCACGCAACAACCATTCCAGCAATGCTTGCCTGACATATCAGCTTGAGGAAAGGCAAAACCACAAGCAATGGTTGCCTATTTAAGCGACGCTCAACGTGAATTAGGGGCTAATTTGCGCGATACCGAGTCAGTCAACAACAACAACCAGCGCTTTAGGTCTGTTTTTTTATGCTCGGTCAGGCTCCCCAGAACCCAAATTACGCCAAGTGAACCAAAAACCATGAGCGCGTTTCCCAGTGACTGGCTCCGCATATTGGTTGCGACTGCACCAAAAAACTGCAGCAACGGGTAATGGAATAGGTAAATGGCAAAGGTATAGCCCGCAAGATAGCGGATTGGTTCTTCACATCTGCCAAGCAGCTTGGCAAAACGTGGCATGACCGCAGCAGCACCGATGAAGTGGATGGCAACCAGCAGGCCTATGATGTAACTACTGAGAAACTCCCGCGACCATTTCAAGCCATCCTGAAAGAATACCTCGCCAAAATGCGCGTGCGTCATGTCGAGTAGCTCATCAGGATAGTCCCCCATGCGGAATGCGGCGTACAGTAGCAGCGACCCGACGAACATAAGCCAGCCGAGCGGTTCGGTCACAGGACGATTCTTGATGATGAAATAGACTAATACGCCTAGCAACCAGACCGGTAGCAAGATCAAAATTTTTGGACCCACGAACAGGCAAATGCCCAATATCAGCACATACCTCAACGGTGACTTCACATAACAGGCGGCTGCAAACAGGACGTAGTACCAAAACTCGTAGCCTAGCGACCAGAATGGGCCATTCGAGAACGGCCGTACCGACGAGAACCATAACTCATTAATAAACAGGACATTCGAAGCAATGCGCCAGAATGGCTGGTCATTCTGAAACCAGTAGCCATCGTACATATCATATGCAATGCGCGCGCCGATATGGTCCAGCACGACTGTCATAATTAGCGCCGGGATCGCGACCGAATACAGGCGTGCGAAACGGCTGGCAAAATAGTCTTTGAGTGTTTTTTCCTTCTTGTCCGAGACGTAGGCGATCACAAACCCAGACAGGACAAAAAAGACCATAACGGCATCGTTGCCAATATCCTTGAGCCGCCAGACGACTGGCAACCCCCCCGTAAACCGATCATAATTTGCATGCACGACAAAAACGGTTACCGCAGCAAGAAACCGGATGAAATCGAGGTAGATAGAGGTGGATTTATTCATGACAATAAAGGCGATGGAAGACAAGGCCTTGTTGACTCGCAAAAAACGAGCCCGATGCTATTGGAAAAGATGTCGCATCTTAATCGAATAACAACCCATCATGTAGCGCTAAATTGTAACAGTCCGTAAGAGCTAAAACAGCGGTATATAAATCACACCTTCATCACTCATCCACTCTGAAATTCACGTAATTCTCACAAACCGAAAAACTGCTCCGGCTGCTTGCGCTCGCTGAATTTTCTGGTCAACATAACTCTGATTTTGTCGATGCGCTCATCATCGAGCGTTCTTGCGCCTGTGGTGCAATTCTTTACACACGCACAGCACAAGGTACAGCGGCTGGCATCAGTCACTATGAGATTACCCTTCAAGGCAATCGCACCAGTTGGACAAGCTGAAAAACAGCTTAGGCAACGGGTACACATCAACTCATCCGACATCGGCGCCAGATTCTTCGGCAATCTAATTTCCTGATAAGGGACATTACCCGGCACCTGCAGCACGGCAAGTTCATCCAGCGATGCCACGCTCTCCATTTTGGTGCGAACTGCTTCCCCAAAACTGGTCGCTTGCGCCAAATCGTCGACATCCGGCCGCCGGTGAGCAATCAATGCATCGTCATTGGAAAAAGAATGCTCGCCGATAAACGCACCTGCTGCAACCGGCACAAAGCCGGCTGCAATTGCCAAATCCCGCAGTTCAAGCAATGCATCATCATAGGCACGGTTACCGTATACGACCACAATCACTGCTGGCGTATTGTTGCCCTTGATCGGCTTAAAGCGCTCGACTGCCTCGACCGGAAGCCGCCCAGCGTACACCGGCATCCCGATGATGGCGAGTTCTGCCCCCATCTGCGGAACAGACTTCTTTTTTGATGCCAGCAGCGTCAAGTTCAGGTGCTCTATCTTACTGACCTGCAAACCTTGCGCAATGGCAGAAACCACCTTCTTAGTTGTCTCTGTCGGCGAAAAATAGATTAGTTTGACGGCTTCAAGCTTCATTCCGGCGATCCCCTCATTGTTGATTCAAGATTTAGCGCACATTCGCAACCAGCTTGCCTGCCATGTCTTTCATGGCGGCTGCCGCCATCAAGCCCTCAAAGTATACCGCAGCGAACGGGTAAAACCATGAAATTCGCCCCTCTGTCGGGTATAATGCATGGTTTGATTATTAAAGAATTTGCTATGGAAGCCGAACGCCTAAACGCCATCTCCAACCTGCTTGCGGACCTCTCCTCCCGCGAAGCCGAACTTCGGGGGTATCTTTGACTTCGATACGAAGTCAGACAAGCTCGAACAGGTTAACGCCGAATTAGAAGATCCCAAGGTCTGGGACGACCAAAAGCACGCCCAGGAACTGGGCCGGGAAAAGAAATCGCTTGAAGCGATTGTCCACACCCTCATCAAAATCAAGACCGATTTAGCTGACGCCAGCGAACTTTACGCCATGGCGCGCGAAGAGCAGGATGACGATTCGCTGATTTCCATCGAGCAGGACGCAAAAGAAATCCAAAAGCTGGTTGAAGAGCTGGAATTCCGCCGGATGTTCAGCAATCCGATGGATCCAAACAACTGCTTTGTCGATATTCAATCTGGCGCAGGCGGCACAGAAGCACAAGACTGGGCATCGATGATCTTGCGCCAGTATTTGCGCTATTGCGAACGCAAGGGTTTCAAAGTCGAAATCATGGAGCAATCCGACGGCGAAGTGGCTGGTATCAAGACTGCGACGCTCAAGGTTGAAGGCGACCATGCCTATGGCTTTTTGCGCACCGAAACCGGCGTGCATCGTCTGGTGCGAAAATCGCCATTCGACTCTTCCAACGGCCGTCACACCTCGTTTTGCAGCCTGTTCGTTTACCCTGAAGTCGACGACTCCCTGGACATCGACATCAACCCGGCAGATGTACGCGTGGACACCTATCGCGCATCCGGCGCAGGCGGTCAGCACATCAACAAAACCGATTCCGCCGTGCGGCTGACCCACATTCCATCAGGAATTGTGGTGCAATGCCAGAATGACCGCAGTCAGCACAAGAACCGCGCCGAAGCTTGGGAAATGTTGAAATCGCGAATGTACGAGTCGGAATTAAGGAAGCGCATGGCCGAGCAGCAAAAACTGGAAGATTCCAAGACCGATGTCGGCTGGGGACACCAGATCCGTTCGTATGTACTGGATCAGTCACGCATCAAGGATTTGCGCACCAACTTTGAAACCGGCAATACCAAGGCGGTACTCGACGGCGATCTGGATGACTTCATTGCCGCCTCATTAAAACAGGGCGTGTAAGCACCCTACCCATTACGCTCAAACGATACCCATAATTATGACTACGCCGAATCCAGCAAGCACCACTCCTGTCGATGAAAACTCCATCATCACCGAGCGCCGCGCCAAACTAGCGGCGCTGCGTACGCAGGGCGTCGCCTTCCCGAATGATTTCCGTCCGCAACACAAGGCTGCCAACCTGCATGCCGAGTTCGGTGAGCTCGCACGCGAAACGCTGGATGAACGAGCGGTAAAGGTTGTTGTAGCCGGCCGCATGATGCTCAAGCGCCTGATGGGCAAGGTCTCGTTTGCGACCATTCAGGATTCATCAGGTCCAAAAATGGACGGGCGTATCCAACTATTCGTCAACCAGAACGAATCCGGCGAAGCCATCTGCGAAGCCTTGCGCCACTACGATCTGGGCGACATTCTGGGCGCCGAAGGCACCTTGTTCAAGACCAAGACCGGCGAATTGTCGATCCGCGTCACGACGCTGCGCCTGCTCACCAAGTCGCTGCGCCCGCTGCCGGACAAGTTCCACGGCCTCGCCGATCAGGAAACCAAATATCGCCAGCGTTACGTCGACCTGATCATGAACGAAGACACGCGCCGTACGTTCAAAGCGCGCACCGCAGCCATGTCGTCGATTCGCCACTTCATGGAAGAACACGAATTCATGGAAGTCGAAACGCCAATGCTGCACGTGATCCCCGGTGGAGCGGCTGCCAAGCCGTTCATCACACACCACAACGCGCTCGACATGGAAATGTTCATGCGCATTGCGCCGGAACTGTACCTGAAGCGTCTGGTGGTTGGCGGTTTTGATCGCGTGTTTGAACTCAACCGCAACTTCCGCAATGAAGGCGTATCGCCACGCCACAATCCAGAATTCACGATGATGGAATTCTATGCCGCTTATGTGGAATACCACTGGCTGATGGATTTCACCGAAAGACTGATCCGTCAGGCAGCGATCGACGCGCACGGCACCGCCACCCTCACTTATCAAGGGCGCGAACTCGACCTCTCCAAACCCTTCCAGCGGATGACCATTCTCGGCGCGATCAACAAGTTTGCGCCGCATTACACCGAGGAACAATTGAATGACGTCGCGTTCATCAAGCAGGAACTCTTGCGTTTTGGCGTGAAGCCACTGGCGACAGCCGGACTGGGCGGCCTGCAACTCACATTGTTTGAAGAAACGGCCGAAGCGCAGCTGTGGGAACCAACCTACATCATCGACTACCCAATTGAAGTCTCGCCGCTGGCGCGCGCCTCCGACACCCGCCCTGGCATCACCGAGCGCTTTGAGCTATTCATCGTAGGCCGCGAAATCGCCAATGGCTTTTCCGAGCTGAACGATGCAGAAGACCAGGCAGCACGCTTCATGGCACAGGTTGACGCCAAAAAAGCCGGTGATGAAGAAGCGATGTATTACGACGCCGACTATATCCGCGCGCTGGAATACGGCATGCCACCTGCTGGCGGCTGCGGCATCGGCATCGACCGCCTGATGATGCTGATTACCGACTCTGCCAATATCCGCGACGTGATCCTGTTCCCGCACCTGCGACGCGAAGACTGATCTTCAGGGAAGCTAGCGGCTGCAATACGCCGCTAGCCTGAATCGGCGCAGTACACTCAGGCCGCGCAATAGACTACGCAGCCAGCCATCCGCAGCGGAAGCACATACCCAGCCGTGTATTAATACTCCCGCTCGCAACATATGGCTATCCGCCAGATTAAGGCACATACCCCCTGGAAAAATAGCATTTTTCGCTAAATAAATCAGTGTTTTGCGACATTTTTTCGGCTTTGAGAGCTGCCAAAAACCTGTTTTGGCGCCAACTAATAACGCGACGCGTTATTAGTTGCTAAGTCCGACTGGTTCATACCAGGTAAGTTGGTAGTGATAAAAATGAAATTCAGGTGGCCGTCAATAGTACTTCACGCACAGCTGCACTGAATTTAACCGCAAAATATAAGCCCAGCCTACTCCCCTTAAGAAGCTAACCGTACATGCTGAGCAAACTGCTCAAAACCCTCTATAGGCAGGGGACGGCTAAAGAAATAGCCCTGATAGGCATGACAGCCTGAATTAGCCAAAAAATCGCGTTGCAGTGCAGTTTCCACACCCTCTGCGATAACGCCCAGCCCCAGACTTTGAGCCAGCGCAATGATCGTTTTAGCGATGGCTGCATCATTGGGATCGATGAGGATGTCGCGTACGAAAGACTGATCAATCTTCAACTGATCCAGCGGCAAGCGCTTTAAGTAAGTAAGAGAGGAATAGCCTGTGCCAAAATCATCCAGTGAAAAGCTCACACCACTGCCCTTCAGCGCAAACATCTTCTCGATAATTTCTTCAATATTCGATACCAGCATACTCTCTGTTAGTTCCAGCTTCAGTCGCTGCGAGTTTGCACCGGTATTTTTTATTACCGTCAGCACTTGATCCACAAAGTCGGCTTGGCGAAACTGGTGAGCACTAACATTGACCGCAATGGTCAGGTGCTTCATTTCCGGACGGCCAGCCCACTCTGCGAGCTGCATGCAAGCGGTTTCCAGCACCCATTTACCCAAAGGCAGGATCAGTCCGGTTTCTTCGGCCAGTGGTATAAATTCGGCAGGCGACACCATACCACGCTGAGGATGCTGCCATCGAACCAAGGCTTCCACCCCTATTACTTTGCCACTTGCCATCTGTGGCTGATAATGAAGCACGAACTGCTCACCCTCCACAGCCTGGCGCAAATCCGTTTCCAGAGCCGCGCGCTTCATCACGACAACCTCCATGTCTGGGTCAAAGAAACGCAAAGTATTGCGCCCTGCATCCTTTGATTTATACATGGCAAGGTCTGCCTGCTTGAGCAGCGCGTCGATTTCCGTCAGTTGGCTGCGGAATAAACTCGCACCGATACTCGGTGTATTGTGAAACGCGACATCCTTGAGCAGATAAATATGGTTGAGTTCAGCGCGAATTTTTTCGCCAATGAGTTCGGTTTGGGTAGCAGCTTCACTCTCGCTTATGCTCAGATTCACCAGCATAACCACGAATTCATCGCCACCCAATCGGGCCACGGTATCACCCCCACGAACGCATCCTATTAGCCGTTGTGCAACCTGCTTGAGCAACAGGTCGCCCATATCATGGCCCAGCGTATCATTAAGCGTTTTGAAATTGTCGAGGTCAATCAGTAGCACCGCGCCATAATTACCGCTACGCGAACTTGCTGTCATAGCCTGCTTCAGACGATCCAGCAAAAGCGTCCTATTAGGCAGCCCCGTCAACTGGTCAAAAAAGGCCAGCTCATTGATCTTTTCTTCTGCTTTTTTACGTTCACTAATATCATATTGCGCACCAATGTAATGGGTCACAATACCTTTATCATCCTTCACTGCCGAGATAGTGAGCCATTTTTGATATTCTTCTCCGCCCTTACGCCGATCCCAAATTTCGCCCGACCACTTCCCCGTGCTTTTGATAGAAGCCCACATGGCACGGAAAAAATCGGCATCATGACGATCCGATCTGAGAATGCGTGGTGTCCTGCCTACAACATCCTCAGACGTATAGCCTGTACTCTCGGTAAAAGCTCGATTAACTTGCAGAAACACACTGTTTGCGTCGGTGATGAACATCGACTCCTGCGACTCGAAAGCGCTAGCAGCAATACGCAGATTGGCTTCAGTTTGTTTGCGTTCAGTGATGTCATGAATCGCACCGACTAACGCTACAGGGACACCATCATCAAACTGTAATTTGCCTTTGCTATGCACCCAGCACTCCTGCCCATCGCTGGGCCGAATAATCCTATATTCAAGATCGAAGGGGGCTCGCTGTTCGATGATGGCACGACGGTGATCCAACATCATCTGGCGTAGTTCTGGCGCAGCTAAATCGCTCCAATGTTGCTCATCATGCGGATAATTACTATCTATCCCAACAATGTCATCAAGAATAGCGGAGCTGGTCCATCGGCCGGTGCGCAAGTCATAGGTATATTGGCCGAGACGGGCGATCTGCTGTGCTTCCTGAAGAGTAACCGTGACTTCTTCCTGGCGCCGCCATGCGCGCTTGATTAAGAATGACAAAATCAACAAAACAAGAATAAAGACAACAGCCCGTGCACAAACTTTCCACACATGTTTGCGCCACTCGGCAAAGGCACTTTCTTTATCAATGCCAACATTAATGATGTACCCGTACTTTTCGTTGCGTTGATAAGAATGGATGCTATCGATACCGTCTACGCTATCAGCGCCGGTGTTATAGGTTCCCTCCAGTGCGTTTGCCTTAAGGGTTTCCAGGAATGCAATTGATAATCGTCGCTCACCAATCGGAAAATAATTCAAACTACTTGTTGGGTAGCGAGTGATTAAACCCAAATCAGCACTGCGCAATGCAATGAATCTTCCAGACTCCATCTTAATTTTCGCAAATATTTTGTCAATCTCATCAACATCAATCGCTGCAAATGTCACACCACCAAACGATCCATCCGGCTTATTAATGGGACGCGCAAAAATCCATACCCACTTTTGATTCGTCCGCCCCAGGATGGGCTTGTTGACGACTAGGCCAGCTTGTCGATCATCGCGCAACTTTATGAAATAGTCACGATCTGAAATGTTGATTGGCGGCGAGGGTATGTCGGGTCCATAAATGATGTTCCCGTGTTCATCAGTAGCACCAAAATAAGCGGCTGAAAATACCTGGCTCCGATGATCAATGAGTGTATTTACAATCGATTGCCCATCGACTTTTCCTGCTGCAATTTCCTGTCCAATTACTTTGGAAGAAGCAAAGAGTGCCGTATCAATCGTTTCAATTAGGCCTTGGAGAGTTTGCTCAATCGACCTTGAAAAAATTTGTGTAGTGACTTCTGCCTGAGTTTTGGCCTGCTGATGCAAATACACTAACGTCACCAATGTAGAAATGATGATGGCGACGATCAGTGCTGCTATACCCCCAAAGAGAATAGTGAGATTGCTTCGTAAAGGTAATGATATATGCTCATGACTCTTTGCATACATAGATAATCTAATCCTCAGTTCTTGAGCGTAATTGAACCTTAGCCTTGAATTCAAGCCTCAATGCCACTGTATGAAAGATAATATCATTTCCCCATGGAAATATATTTCCTGGGAATATTTAAGATGTGGGGATCGTCGATAAATTTGTATGCGATACCAATATAGTCATCGGGATATGAAAGCACCTACCCCCAAAAAAACAGCATTTTGGCGGCAGCGGCAGACTAAACCGGCGTGTATGGCTTGGATTTGAAGCCGATTCTTTGATGGCTATTGTCACAGAACGGCTGATTGCCAGTTGCGCCGCAACGGCAGAGCGCAGCACGACCGGGCATACCGATCGTCGTGCCAGCTTCGTCCGTAAGTGTGAATTTGCCTTGCACCAACAGCGGCCCGTCTATACTCGGCTGTATGGTCGCGCCGACCGCTTGCTCCTCGGCGCTATCGACTGTCTCGGCCTGACCTTCTCGCAAGTAAGTCAAAGCGCCTGACGGACACTTGTTGACGGTGGCAATCACCTCATCAACACTTGCTGCCTCCGGCCGCACCCAACGCTTGCGCGCGACGTCGAAAACCGCTGGCAAAGACTTCAGGCATATCGCTGAATGGTAGCAAAGATTAGGGTCAAAATTTACTGTAATCCCAGGCGCACTATAGCTCTGGAGTGGCTTTTTCGGAGTGGCAGTCGGTTGCGCCTCCTTACTCTGCCTGCTTTTCTCCAGCAAATAACGCTCTGTTGCATCACGCGCAACGGCGGCCGATCCGAGCGTCTCACCGGATTGTTTTTTGATGATCGCAAAACTCACATCGATATATAGCCGTTGCCCATCCTTGCGCAAGGATCGTGTAATCATTGATCCACCAGCGTGACGAGTCGCGCCATGGGCAATCGCCCTGTGGTAGCCGTCCCAGTGCGGCTTGCGCATGCCTTCAGGAATAATCAGATCCAGACTCTGCCCGACAGCTTCTGCCGCGCTATAACCAAATATGGCTTCGGCCCCATGATTCCAGGCCTGGATGATGCCTTTACGGTCTGCAAAAATCAGCGCTTCCGACAGGGCGCCCACAATATCCTGATACGTTTTATCTGTAACCATGCCGCTATCTTTTGTCATGACTTATAAGCTTAAAATGTAATTTAACTTGCAGGGTCAGCGTGAGGCTCTGCCCGCCCGATTATTCTTATTTACCTTCCTGGGGCTGCCGCCCGCCATCAAGCGTCCCAGTATGTTTTTTCGCAGCAGGACAAAACGGAACATGGCAACCATATCCGCTATCACGCATGCAGCCAGCACCACGATCACCACCCACATCCCCACCATGTCAGTCATCAGCAGCCAGCCGATTACCGCCAGACAAACGGCGCAACCAGCCGAAACGATGAGCAAGATATTACGCCCCTTCACATAGTCATTGTCCTGACGCAGTTTAGCTAGCAGGCGGTTTCTGCCTTCAGGCGACATCGTGTAGAAATCATTCATATTTTTCTGCTTTAAAAATCAGCTTATTTTTTGCTGCGACTTGACGACCTGCATCGCGCTGGCGATCAGGCCACCCACATCGCTCAAATTGGCCGGTATGATAATAGAGTTATTGGTCTTCGCAAGATTGGCAAAGGCAGCAACATATTGCTCCGCCACTTTCAAGTTGACCGCATCAGCGCCGCCCGGCTCGCGAATCGCCGTAGCGATTTTGCGCAAGGCTTCCGAACTGGCATCAGCAATCGCAATAATGGCAGCCGCGTCACCATTGGCTCGGTTGATCGCTGCCAGTTTTTCACCTTCCGATTTGGCAATTGCCGCTTCGCGCGCACCGGTGGCGATGTTGATCTGCTCCTGCATGCGCCCTTCCGAGGCTGCGATCAGCGCACGCTTTTCACGTTCTGCCGTGATTTGCGCCTGCATCGCATGCAAGATTTCCTTCGGCGGCGTCAAGTCCTTGATTTCGTAACGCAAAACTTTGACGCCCCAGTTTGCTGCAGACTCATCAATCGCATTCACGATGCTGGTATTGATATGGTCGCGCTCCTCGAAAGTTTTATCAAGTTCCATCTTGCCGATGACCGAACGCAAGGTCGTTTGCGCTAATTGCGTAATTGCGGCGATGTAATTGGATGAGCCATACGATGCGCGCATCGCATCGGTAATCTGGAAATAGAGAATGCCGTCAACCTGCAACTGCGTATTGTCACGCGTGATACAAATTTGCGAAGGCACGTCGAGCGGGATTTCCTTCAAGATGTGTTTGTATGCAATCCGGTCTACAAAGGGAATCACGATGTTCAGGCCAGGGCCGAGCGTAGCGTGATATTTGCCCAGCCGCTCGACCACCCACGCGTGCTGTTGCGGCACAACATTGATGGTTTTGATGACAAATACGATAGCAAGTATGAACAGGACGAACGCAACGCCAGCGGGACTGAACATGATATTTCCTTTTGCTTGAACTGATAGGTTGAACGCCGCTATAGCCGGCGCAATAAAGCTATTCGTTTGTGTTGGTGACGATCAGGCAGCTGCCGCGCAGTTCCTTGATCATGAATGTACCGGGCTTGGACACGGCGTGCGGCTCCAGCTCAACGTCCCACATCGCCCCCCGATACATCACACGCGCTGTGCTTTTGCCGCTGCCATCGATGAGCCAATCGTTCACCTTGACAGCTTTGCCGATGTCGAGATGTGCGTTGGGGTCGCGCGCGACTTCCACTTTTTGGGGAGAACCAATATGGCTGCGGCGTAGTGCATAGGTAGAGATCGCGCCAACTACAGCGGCAACAATAAGCTGCAAACTGGTATCACCGCCGATCAAACCAGCCACGCCACCCGCTGCCAAGCCAAAACTGATCATCAGCAAATAAAAGGTGCCGGTAAAAATTTCCATAATCACCAAAATACCCGCCACAATAAACCACATAATCCAGCCTGACATATTGCTTTTCCTTGTATGTGAGATGCCGGGAAATTCAGCGCTCAGAGTTTAGCCAGATTCTGCCATGTTTTTATAACAGAATCCGGATTCAGCGACATGGATTCTATCCCTTCTTTCATCAGCCAGACAGCAAAATCAGGGTGATCGGACGGACCCTGACCGCAAATACCGACATATTTACCTTGCGCGCGGCAAGCGGCAATCGCTTTTGAAATTAGCGCCAGAACCGCCGGGTCACGCTCGTCGAAATCCGCCATCAGCAAATCCATGCCGGCATCGCGATCAATGCCCAGCGTCAGCTGCGTCAGGTCGTTCGATCCGATTGAAAAACCGTCAAAGTGCTCCAAGAATTCATCCGCCAGAATGGCGTTCGATGGCACTTCGCACATCATGATCAGGCGTAAGCCATTCTCACCGCGAGTCAAGCCATGTTCTGCCAGCAGATCCACAACCTTTTTCGCTTGTTTCAAAGTCCGTACAAACGGCACCATGATCTCGACATTGGTCAGCCCCATATCATCACGCACACGCTTTAATGCGATGCATTCCATCTCGAATGCACCGGCAAATTCCTTCGATACGTAACGCGCCGCGCCACGGAAGCCGAGCATCGGGTTTTCTTCTTCTGGCTCATAACGTGAGCCGCCCATCAATTTGCGGTATTCGTTCGACTTGAAATCCGACATACGCACAATCACCGGCTTGGGCCAGAAGGCTGCGGCAATGGTCGAAACGCCTTCCGCCATCTTGTCGATGAAAAACGCTCTTGGCGATGCATGACCACGCGCAATCGACTCGATTGCTTGCTTCAGATGGGCATCGACATTGGGATATTCCAGCACCGCCTGCGGATGCACGCTGATGCTATTGATGATGAACTCCAGACGTGCCAGACCGACGCCGGCATTCGGAATGGCCTGCAATGAAAACGCCAGCTCAGGATTGCCAACATTCATCGCCAGCTTGACTGGTATCTTTGGCAATTCCCCGACGACATCGTTGGTCACCTCGACGTCGATCAAACCTTCATAAATCCGGCCTTCATCACCCTCCGCACAGGATACCGTCACCAGCATGCCGTCAGTCAATACCTCAGTCGCATCGCCGCAGCCGACTACCGCTGGCACACCCAGTTCGCGTGCGACGATCGCTGCGTGGCAAGTTCGACCGCCGCGATTGGTCACAATAGCTGCCGCCCGCTTCATCACTGGCTCCCAGTTCGGATCGGTGATGTCGGCAACCAGAATGTCGCCTGCTTGCACACGGTACATGTCGGCTGGATCTTTGATTACCCGCACCGGACCAGCGCCAATTTTTTGCCCAATCGCACGACCAGATGCGAGCACCTTGCCGCCCGCTTTGATCTTGTAGGTCTGTTGCGCATCGGTCGGCTTTTGCTGCGATTTGACCGTCTCCGGCCGCGCCTGCAAGATGTATAGCTTGCCGTCTTGCCCGTCCTTGCCCCACTCAATATCCATCGCACGGCCGTAATGCTTTTCGATGCTCATTGCATATTTTGCCAGCTCGATGACTTCTGCATCGTTTAGCGAATAGCGATTGCGCAATGCTGTCGGCACATCAACCGTCCTGACCGAGCGCCCCGCACCCGCAGTACCGGAATACTCCATCTTCGTCAGCTTCGATCCGAGATGGCGGCGAACCACTGGAAATTTCCCCATTGCCAGTATCGGTTTGTGCACAATAAACTCATCTGGATTGACAGCCCCCTGCACCACTGACTCGCCCAATCCATAGCTGGACGTGATGAAAACCACGTCCTTGAAACCTGATTCCGTATCGATCGTAAACATGACGCCCGCAGCACCAATGTCAGAGCGCACCATACGCTGCACACCAGCGGATAAAGCGACTTCTGCATGTTTGAACCCGCGCTGTTCGCGGTACGAAATTGCACGATCGTTGTATAGCGATGCAAACACATGCTTGATGGCTTCCAGCACATGGTCGATGCCCACGACGTTCAGGAAGGTTTCCTGCTGGCCTGCAAATGAGGCATCTTCAAGGTCTTCTGCCGTGGCAGACGAACGCACGGCGAATGACATTTCCGCAGTCGAATCTGCTACGAGCTGATGATAATAATCTGTGATGTCCTTTTGCAAGCGTGGCTGAAATGGCGTCTCGACTATCCATTGCCGGATCTTTGCGCCGGCTTCGGCCAATGCCTTAACGTCGTTTACATCCCAGTCAGCCAGACAGGCTTCTATCCTTTGCGCCAGCGTTTGCCCACCATCTGTGCTGTAATCCAGAAAATCCCGGAATGCGAGTGCCGTGGTGGCAAAACCACCTGGCACACGCACGCCCTCGCTGGCCAACTGACTGATCATTTCCCCAAGTGATGCATTCTTTCCGCCAACCACAGGAACATCGGTCATCCGTAACTGTTCAAACGGAACTACATAGGCGGATACGGGGAAATTACCAGAAACGATTACGGTCATGATGGCCTCTTGAAGTAATGGGCAATGGTGTACCGCCTGCTCATGATGCTGGCTCTTGCGAGGACAGGTCGATGTTGTCTTATTATATAGTGGCGCAAATCGGCTGGAAGCATAAATATCATCTGTTTATTGCCGTCAGCTGATTTGTTTTCACGTGCTTGAAGTTGGGATCGGTGGTGCAGAAATTAAGAAAATTAAAGGGGCCAGCTTGATTAATGCAGCATTACTCATCGTAATATCCGCTTACAGCCACTCTGTCCGTTTGAATCGCCGATATAAGTAAATACAGGCCCCAACTACAAACGTCACGCTGGCTGGATATGCCCACTGCCACTCCAGCTCCGGCATGTACTTGAAGTTCATCCCGTACATACTGAACACCATCGTTGGGATCGCCAGGATCGCGCCCCAGCTCGCAAGCTTTTTGACAATATCATTTTGTCCGACTGCCACCAGCGCCAGATCGACCTGCATTGCCGCAGTGACCATGTCGCGCATATTGTCGATCGCTTCAACCACGCGCTGCACATGGTCGTGAATGTCGCGGTAATACACGCGGCTTTCGCGCGGGATGATGTCGGTATGGAAGCGGGTCAATGCATTGCAGATATCGAGCAGCGGCGCAACTGCATTGCGCAGCAACAGCAACTCGCGCTTCAGTTCATACAGATCCTTCAAGCCCTCTCGACTGAAACGCTCATTGAACAGGTCTTCTTCCAGCGCGCTGAAACGCTCCTCCAGCGTATCGACAATCGGACGATAGTTGTCGACTACAAAATCCATCAGCGCATACATCGCAAAACCTGGGCCCTCTGCCATCTGCTCCGGCATGGTTTCGCAACGCTCATGTACCTTTTGGTAGCTCTGCGAATGACCGAGGCGCACCGATAACAAGAAACGTTCGCCGAGAAACAAATGGGTTTCGCCAAAAAATAACTTGTTGTCGCAGATATTAACTGTGCGCAACACGATAAACAGTGTGTCGCCGTACTCTTCCAGCTTCGGGCGCTGATGGGCGGCATGCGCGTCGTCAATCGCCAGTTGGTGCAGTCCAAATTCCTCTTGCAACTGCACCAGAAGACCCAGATCAGATTCATGCAGCCCAACCCAGATGAAGGTGTCACTGCGCTTTTCGAGGTAATCGCTGATTTCTTCGATCGGGATATCGGCTAGTTTTTTGCCGTAAACATATGCAGCGCAATACACGCCACTGCTGCTTGGCAAACTCAGTTCACAGTTGGCGGCGTCGCCGGTGGAATGCGCATGAGTCATCAAAATCCTCAATCAAACATGTCACCGGGATGCCCCGGCGTATACCCCGCTAGTACACACTACATCAAGACGAGGTTGCCTGGTGATACATGGCGGCAGCGACTGCCTCCAGCAACTCCTGAATAGGCATGGTCGTGCCTTTTTCGATCGGACCGATACTTTTTTCATACCATGCGATGAGGCCTGCGCGCCCTTCCATGATCTCCATCGCTGCCTGTTTGAACTTGCCCGGTGAACCCTTCAGGATGGACATCATGATCTTATCGGTTTCTGGCATGCGCGGTATGTTGAAATTCATGTCTGACACTCGAATGCTTCCCAAAGGCAGAGAGGCACTTTCCGAAAGAATCTTCGACTGCGCCAGCTTCGTGGACACCAGCTTGATCGGGCCGGAAGACTCTGTTTGTTTGAATAAGGCCTTGCGCACTTTTTCAAACAGCGCCATTGCGGTTTCGATATCGGCCGTTGCGGTGGCTGGATTGACGTTGCCGCCATTAGCTGTCCAATGGCTGCTCATCTCACGCAGCGCTGCGCTGGTTCCTTTGCCGGCGACGCCAGCACCGTCAAGGCTGGCACAGATGCGATCAATCGCGGCCATCATCGGGTCTTCAGTATTCTGTTTCGTATTCATTGCGTCTCTCGCGGGGTATAAATTAGCTGTTCTGCCGGGCGGGCATGTTCAATATGGTACACCGTACGGGTAGCACAAAAAAGCCGCTGGATGAAAGTTCAGGGCGTGGTAAAAAATCGGCTTTGCAGCTCTTCTAGCCCCAGCTTTTGTAAAAGTTCCTTGAGGCGTTCGCTGGCTTTGCGGCGTGGCAAGTCTTTATAACTGGCAATGATGAGTTCATTTTTCATCGAATGCTCCCAACCAACCAGCTCTGTCACGCTCACTTGATAGCCGTGGGCTTCCAGTTGCAGGCAACGCATGACGTTAGTGATATGGCTGCCAAATTCGCGCGTATGCAAGGAGTGGCGCCATATTTCTACCAGTGGATTTGCCAGCATCTGCCCTTTGTGCTTGCGTAGCACAGCGGCGACCTCCGCCTGGCAGCAGGGAACTAGAACGATATGCTGCGAGCGCTTGGCTAGCGCGAAATGAATCGCATCGTCGGTGGCTGTATTGCAAGCATGCAAGGCTGTGACCACGTCAATTTCGGCGGGAAGCTCGCTGGAGATGGTTGAATCGGCAACTGAAAGATTGAGAAATGACATGCCGGCAAAACCCAGCTGCGATGCCAAAACCCGCGACTTCTGCACCAGCTCATCGCGCGTCTCAATTCCGTACACGTGCGAATCGCCGCTTTGCTGCTTGAAGAATAAGTCGTACAGGATGAAACCCAGATAGGACTTGCCCGCACCGTGATCCACCAGATTGAGCGCCGGCTTGTGCTGCAACACATCTTTCAACAACGGCTCAATGAACTGGAATAGGTGGGTCACCTGTTTGATTTTGCGGCGACTGTCCTGATTCATCTTGCCGTCGCGTGTCAGGATATGCAGCTCCTTCAGCAGTTCAACCGACTGCTCGGGATGCACCTCATAGGATTTTGTCGCCATTATTCCGCTGCCAAAACCGTAATGCGGACACCGCTGCATTCGACACGTTGGCCAGCACGAATCTTCGCGGTCTTGCGGGTTTCTGGTTTACCATCAACCCGCACCTTACCTGCTGCCACCATCTGCTTGCCACGACCGCCACTATCAGCAATGCCGACCAGCTTTAGCAGATTACATAGCTCGATGAATTCTTCACGAAGTTGAAACTCAAGAACTTGTGGCTGCATCACGCATCATCCTCAAGTCTGAAAAAATATTGAATTGCCATTTGCATCTTCTTATCTGTAGTTACAGTCGCCATTATCGCAGCTCTGGTGCCTGTGCTTGCGAAATAACGTCAAATAGGATACCAACATAGCGTCCTTTAAAACGTAAACAAAAGGGGTAGATGCAATTTATTGCGTCTACTTCGCCGCCACCTCGCCAATCACAAATTCGCCCACTGTCACCACCTCCTTGTTTCCTTTCAGGCGCAATGTGATGCTCTGATCCTGCTGCTTCAACGTGCCATAACCCGTCGTTAGCCGCAATTGCAAAGTCGTCGCTCCCGCGACCACTTGCTGGCGATGGCCGTAGAACTGCGCCTGAACCAAATACTTGCCCGGCTTGGCCGTCTTGAGCGAAAACTCTTCCGGGCCATAACCTCCGGTGAAGTCGCGCGACATCGAGCCACCCTGATAGGTCAGCCGATTGGCATAATAGGCTTTCTCGCCATTGGGATCGGTGACCCACAGATCGATGTCGGTATTGTCGGCATCCCAAGACAGCACCGCGCGCAAATCGAGCGGCAAGTTGCGCAGCAAGCGCTGATCCATCGCCGAGATGTTGGGCTTTTCTGGCGCCGTGGCGACGATTGCATTCAACTCACTCAAGGCGATCAGTTCAATGTCCGGGAAACGGTTATGCCACGGACGGCGCACTACTTCGTAGAGCTTGTCCACGGCCTTCTGGTATTGCTTGTTCTCGGCCTGAGCCAAACCGAGGTCGCGCCAGGACTGAGGCTCGTCTGGCGCCAGTTCCAGCACCTGCTCCAGCACGGTGATCGCCAGCGCCGCCTGCTTGGCCTGCATCAGGCGGTAACCGAGGATGCGCAGGATGTGGCGGTTTTCCAGATTCATCTCAGCCAGATTCGACAGGATGCGTAGTGCTAGTTGTGGCTGGTTGCGCTCGAAGAAAATGTCAGCCACATCAAGGAAGAATGCCGTGCTTTGCGTGTAGTTGGGGCGTTCATCCAGATAGACGCGGTACAGATCTTTAGCGTCAGCCTTGCGCAAGCGTTCGGCATAAGGTACATCCGGCGTCCATTTTTTCAACTGGATGGTGGCCGTGCTGCCGTCAGCTGTGTCGGTTTCTCCCGTCGGCGCGGGCGCACCAGCGCGATTGGGGACGCTCTTACGCGCTACCATCTTGCGTTCTGACGATGCAGCATCTGCCTGAACAGCCATTGCTACAGCCGGCCGCGCCATCCCCACAGCTTTCGGCGCTTCCGCCTCTTTCTTTGGCGCTTCACCCTTAGGAAAATCCTTTTCCCACCACTTTACTTTATCGTTGAAGCGGATGATGATTTGCTCCAGATGAGCGGCACTGTCCTTCTGCTTCACGATCCGCATCTGCCCCAGCAGGCGGTCGTAGTCGGCGCGCAAATCAGCAGGCGGCACGATCTCATAGCGAGCATAGTCCTCAACCCGGTCCAGCACAATGAGTGAAGTGCCACGCGTTACCAGTCCGAAAGCATTGCCCAGGCGCTTGATCTCGGCGCTATTGAGTTGGTATTCCGGCTCCAGCCCTGCGAGCTTCAGCCGCGCCCATTCCTGCGCGGCAAAGACACCAGCATTGCGCCCCTGCTTCACCTTGACACTCTGACGTTTGCTCTGGCCGGATGGCGTGCGCCACTCAACTTCGACTACTGTTTCAGGCTCGCTCAGGATACCTGCGATGCTGATCCGCCCAGTCACAGGATCACGCGGCGATGCGACCAACTCCTTCGCACCATTAGCGCGCAGGCCAAGCAGGCGCGTCGGCATCTCGCGCAATGTTTTTGCTGCGGCGGCAGATGATGTTTGCATCAAGTCCACGAAGGCACCGCCACTTTGCTCGGCAGCGTAGCGCAGGCGCAGCGTATCGGCCGATTCTACCGCACTCACAGCCAGCAGCGGCACATCGAAGCGCGGCATGGCGGCCGCGCCATAGTTAGTCAGCCCATCAGAAAACAGCAAAACAGCATCGGCAGGCCCGTTTGGCTTGAAGGCCGATGCGCTGGTGGCGCCGTCATACGCGACTTTCTCCAGCACGGCGCGCAGCGCCGACCAGTCGCCATTGCGAACAGTAAATTTTCCTGCGTCCTCGGCGACATCCCGCGCCAGACTCAGGCGTACTTCAGTGCTACCGATAGACTTGAACCAAGCATCGAGCAGCGCAAACTCGCGACTGTGGTCACGGCTGGCACCGGAGCCGGAGGCATCCCAGACCAAAGCCAAGCGCGCAGGCGCGGGTAGCTTAGCGCGCCCCATGTCCATGCCCGGCAGTTCAGCATAGAAATAGTGACTGCCGTCTTTTTCCTCGGACAGCGCCAGAGCGCGAGTCGGCTGAACCAAAGCGATTTCCACGCGCGACTCAGGCTTGTAGTTGTGGCGGCTGAACTCTAGTTTCGCCTCACCTTCACGGTGCCACCATTTGGCGCCGCTCAAGCCCCGCAGCAGGCTGGTTTGGCCAGCAACCAGACCCGGCGCAAGCAGGCGAAAATCGAAAGACTCCAGTTTGTCCGTTACAGGTAACGGCAAGCGATAGAGCGCCGCGCCATTCTTGCCTGCGGGTAAGCGCTCGGTGATGGTCAGCGATACTTTGCGTATGCCCTGAGCCGGGATCGGGTAAATCCGCAGCTTGAAGTTGTTGCCCTTGGTGACTTCCAGCAGCGCCGGATCAATCCGGGCGCGTGTCACATCTTCAAATACCGCTTGGCCTTTGGCTTTTTCCACCGGCACCGCCGGACGCCACTTGCCTTCGAAATCAAGTGCGAATGCCGTCACCTGCTGACCATCGAGCAAAGGAAATTGGAGTTCGCCTTCCAGGATGCGGTTGTTGGGATTGCGGAAGGTGAGCTCCACTATCGTGCTTGCCAGATGGCCGACGACACGGCTATCTACGTTTACAGCTGTCAATCGTACCGGCTGCGCTGCGGTATCCGCGATCCGCAGTAGTGGCGGCACCGGCCTCATATTCTGCGCTACAGCGCCCCCGGTCAGACCTAGCAGAAGCGCAAGCATGAAGACGCGAAGATGACTAAACATTACATTCCTCCTGAACGGGTATTGCCCACAAGTAAATATCGGCGTTGATTTTATCGCGTGAGTTTGCCACGGATTTCCGTGCCTGTCGCAATCGCTTCATTTGCAGGGCAAGCAGGCCTTGTTCAACGTCCAGGATGGCTAAATCGTCTTACCGCGCTAAGCTTATTTAGTGGCAAGCCGCCGCTGCTGTGCCAGTTCCACCATGGTTTCGATGGAAAGGCTTTCCGGCAAAAACTCTGAACTGTCGGCTATGCCGTAACTGAAGCTGGGGCGAATTTCCGTGCCGTGATAACTGAAGGCATGATTCTCGGTTGCACTTATGATCCGATCTATCAGGTGCCCGGCTTCCAATGCACTCACGTTTACGGAGACAATGATGAATTCGTCTTCGTCATAACGGCCAGAGATGTCGTATGGACGAATTGACGAGCTGATGATGGAAGCAAATTCCCGGAGGACGAAGTCGCCAGCCTCAAGGCCATAACTGTCATTGATGGTCTTGATCTGATTGATGTCGAGCAGGGAAATGCAAAAGTTCCGCCCGAGGCGCGCATACTCCGCGTCATATCCCGCCAGCCGGTCGAAGACATAGCGCTTGCTATAAGTCCCGGTCAACGAGTCGCGGATCGACATCCCTACAGCATCCTCATCGGACACCCGGGTCGCGACTTTAAAATGTTCCCGCATGATCTCGCGTTCGCATAATGCGGAGATGATCGAGGACGCGGCATTGAGCAAATCGCACTCTTCATTTGTCCACGAGCGCAGATGACGACAATCGTCAAAACTGGCAAAGCCCACAATCTGCTGGTTAAACTCAATCGGGTAGGCCTGCAAGGACCTTGTGCCGCTAGGCTCAAGCACTGCCCGCATACCAGCGGGTAAGGTCGTCGTATTGGACGAGACAATTCGACCATCTTCCGCCAGCATCCGCTTCCACGATGCGTAGGCGGTGTATGGAACATTCTGCATCCATTGATGAGCGATGCCATCGGCGCACCATTCATGCGTATAGCCCATAGTGGCGAGCTTTTGCCCATCTAGGTAAATATAAGCACGCGAAAGTTGCATGCCGGTACAGAGAGACTTCAATGTCCTGCTTAATTGCATGCCAAACTCATCACGCTCCGCAAACGCCAACGTCACTTCGGCCAACAGCTTGGAATTCATGAATGCCTCCCGTCATTACCCAGATTTTAGATAATTGATTGTAAAGCCAAAAAATTGTTCCGTAGCAAGAAATGGAAATTAATTGAGTCTAGTTCATTTAATTTTATAGCTTGTAATTCTATTGCTTGAAGGTATCAACCGGTTATCGCAGTAGTATCTCATGTCAATAAACTTGATCGGGTGGAACGCCACCCTTCAGAGCTGTAGCAATATTTTCCAGACTCCGGAAACCCATGGCATTCCTGGTTTCGACCGTAGCACTACCCATGTGCGGGGTGAGAAAAACATTAGGTAGATCTTTCAGGCGTAAGTCATATTCTGGCTCGCCGCGAAAGACATCGAGTCCCGCAGCGCCCAGTCGACCTGACGCCAATGCGTCAATGAGGGCTTCTTCGTCAACCAACTGGCCGCGCGAGGTATTTACCAGTACCGCACTGGGTGGCAGTAATCTGAGTATATCCTCACTGATAACACCATCCAGGCCGGCACCGCCAGGCGCACGCAGGGAGAGGAACTGGCAATGCGGAAGCATGGCCCTCAAATCTGCAAAATAAACAGCCCCCTGCTCCAATTCTTGCGGCAAACGAGTCCTGTTGTGATAAACCACTTTCATATCAAAGCCACGTGCGCGTTGTGCCACAGCCTGACCAATTCGCCCCATGCCAAGGATACCGAGTGTGCCACCGCTAACTTCCATACCTAGCATTTCGGCAAGACCAAAACGTTGCCGCCAACCCTTATCCATGATTCGCATATATTCACGCGCACGACGAGATGCACACAAGAGCAACATGAATGCTAGTTCCGCAGTCGCGTTTGTTAGCACGTCTGGCGTGTTGGTGACTATCAGGCCACGCGCCTTGGCAGCTGATAGATCAATGTGTTCAGTGCGAGTATCTTCACCTGCGGTGGTAGTGCAGCGATTGCAATGGCATCAAATCTAATCCGTGATGAGGTAAGGACTGCAACTATCTCAGTTTGTTCCCGAAGCGTCAGCAGCAAATTTTCAATGGCCATTTCCCTGTCTTGAGACAAAACAGCATCGAACTGTACTAAAGCACGTTGTGCAACAGCTTCCGGAAGAGGTGCAATACAAATAAGGCGTGAGTTCATAAGATGTTTTCTATATTTTTGTCATTGCCATATCGTAGCTAAAACTGGAACAACCGAATCAACTATTATGGGGCTAGGTTATTCCTACACCACCTCACTAACGCGGTTGCGTAAGCGGCCAATTTTTTCTATTTCGACTTCCACCACATCGCCGGTCTTCATGAACACTTGCGGTGTACGCTTGTAACCAACGCCGCCTGGGGAACCGGTGATGATTACGTCCCCCGGCGACAGCGATGTGAAAGTACTAATGTAAGAAATTAATGTGGCAACTGGGTAGAGCATATTTTGTGTGTTGCCGTTCTGCATGGTTCGGCCATTGAGGTAGGTACGGATATTTAGTTGCTGAGGATTGGGAATCTCGTCAGCCGTAACCAACCATGGTCCAAAGGCCCCAGTCTCTGGCCAGTTCTTTGCGGCAGTAAACCAGGTGTATTGCCAATCGCGTACCGACCCATCCATATAGCAGCTATACCCAGCGACATGAGCTAATGCATTTTCCTTGCTGATGGCGCGCCCTGCCTTGCCGACAACGACAGCCAGTTCGCACTCGTAATCAAACTGATTGCTACAAGCTGGCTTCAATAGTGAGCAATCATGTCCCGTTTGTGAGTCTGGAAAGCGGGCAAATAAGGTTGGCGCAGTATTCTCTACACTGAATTCTTTGCACTTATCCGCATAGTTCATGCCGACGCAAATGATTTTTCCTGGATTCGGGATAACCGGCAGGAACGAAATTTCATCTTCGCGAAAATCGGGAGGTGCTGTCAGGTACTGCTTAGCTCCAGAAGTCGCATCGAGCGCCAGCAAGGTCTTAAGATCCGGATAGCGGTCGCCCATGCGTTTTCCGAGATCAACGATGCCACCATCGCAATGAAGGCCGTAGGTCGACTCCTGTTTGTTTGTTATGAAACTGAGGAATCTCATTTGTATTCTCCTTCATTCGAACCTTCGAGCCGCTGCCGTGTCTTGGCGCCAACATCCTGCATCCACGGATGGCGCTGCCAGTGCGCGGCGGCGAAAGCATTGATCGCCGCCGCCTGCGTCAACGTAGCGCCGATCATGTCCAGTCCCTCAGTGAAGATGCGCCGGTGCCGTTCGCCCATCTCGAATTTGGCGCTGTGGCTGTGACTCTTCACCACCATGTTTTCCAGGTCGATTGAAACGTGCGTGGTGGCCGGGTTAGCAATGTCCTGCTGGATCTTTTCGACATCTTCCTGCGGCAGCGTGATCAGTGGCAGGCGGTTGTTGATGGCGTTGAAGAAGAAAATCTCGCCATAGCTGGAGGCAATCACCGCTTCAATGCCATATTGCTGCAAGCCCCATACAGCATGCTCACGACTAGAACCGCACGCAAAATTCGGACCACCAACTAATATTTTTGCGCCTGCATAGGTGGGCTGGTTGAAGATGCTTTCCGGGCGCGTCTGGCCGTCGCCATCGAAGCGCATGTCGTACAGCAGCCCCTTGGCCAGTCCGGCCTTGTCGATGATGCGCAGGAATTGCTTGGGCATGATCTGGTCGGTATCCAAATTGGCTAGTGTCAGTGGAATGGCGGTGCCTTCGATGTGGGTGATCTTCATGCGCCTGCTCCCAGTTTACGTACGTCAGTGATATGGCCAGTGATGGCGGCAGCAGCAGCCATGCTTGGGCTCATTAAGTGTGTGATGCCGCCGCGTCCCTGCCTGCCTTCAAAATTGCGGTTGGTGGTGGAAGCACAGCGCTCGCCCGGTGTGAGCACGTCGTCATTCATCGCCAGACACATCGAGCAACCCGGCTTACGCCATTCGAAACCGGCGGCGATCAGGATGTCGGCAATGCCTTCCGCTTCGGCCTGCTGTCGCACGGCGCCTGAACCCGGCACTACCATCGCACGTACGCCAGCGGCCACTTTTCTGCCCTTGGCTATGCTGGCGACCAAACGCAAGTCTTCTATCCTCGCATTGGTACAAGAGCCGATGAACACACGATTAACCGGCAAGCCTTCGAGTGAAGCGCCGGCACTCAAGCCGGTATAACGCAGCGCTTGTTCCATGGTCGTGCGTTCAGTGGCGTCCGTAACACTTTCCCGTGTGGGGATGCATACATCAATCGGCATGGCTTGATCTGGGCTGGTACCCCAAGTAACGTAAGGGGCCACATCAGCAGCGTCAAATATATGCTCAACGTCGAAGCGCGCGTCGGTATCGCTCTGCAGCGTAGCCCAGTAAGCTCTGGCGTCATCCTGCACGGCTCCCTGAATATCGGGAGCGCGCTGCAGTACATAGTCGACCGTCTTTGCATCCGGCGCAATCAGACCACCGCGCGCACCTGATTCAAGAATCATGTTGCAGATCGTCATGCGCGCCTCGACCGAAAGCGCAGCGATGGTCGAGCCGCAGAATTCCACCGCGTAGCCGCGCGCGCCTTGTGCACCGATGCGCCTGACGATCAGCATGATCAAATCCTTCGCAGTCGTACCCGGCGGCAGTTCGCCATCAACGCGAATGCGCATGTCGCGCGCGACCTGATATACCAAGGTCTGCGTCGCCAGAATATGCTCAACTTCCGAAGTGCCGATTCCAAATCCCAGTGCGCCGAGTGCGCCGTAGGTGGTGGTGTGGCTGTCGCCGCACAGCACCACCATGCCGGGGCGGATCATGCCGTGCTCGGGCGCGATCACGTGCTCGATGCCTTGCAGCGGATCGTTGGTATCGAACAACGAGATGTTGTGCTGCGTGCAGTTACGCTTGAGGTTGCTGGCTTGCAGTGCCGATGGCGGATCTTCTATAGTGCGAAAAGCAACCGGGTGCGTCGGAATGATGTGATCGACCACCGCGATGTTTTGCCCCGGGGTGAACACTTTCCGTTTTTTTTCGGCCAGTCCGGCGAATGCTTGCGGGCTGGTGTATTCGTTCATGATGTGCAGGTCGACATACAACAGCACGTTTTGCACGTCGAGCTGCGTTACCGTGTGCTCCTCGACCAGTTTCTGGTACAGCGTGCATCCTGATTTTTGCTCTTTGCTCATTAACAATTTCCTTTCGGATTTCGCATCACTCACCCGTTTGATTAGCTATTCGGGACGGTTATCAACATTTTTAGTAGATGGTGAACGCTGCAAGCAGTTTATTCCACTGCATGTAGCGGGTCGCCTGACTGACCATCATCAATACAGCCTGAGTGTATATGTGTACTATTGTTTTACAATACTTCCATTATCAAAACTTTGTTGCGTTTTAAGCAAAAATGAATGCCCTATCTGATATAGCTTTTTTCGCCTTGCTTGTCAGGCAAGGGAGTATGACTGCTGCTGCACAAGAGCTAGGCGTGACTACATCGGCAGTGAGTCGACGCTTGGCTCTGTTGGAAAGTCGCCTAGGAATCCGTCTGCTCAACCGTACGACGAGACGTATTTCGGTAACTCACGAAGGAGAGATTTATCTGGCAGAAGGACAGCGGATTCTTCGAGATCTAGAGGAACTTGAACAGACGATATCCGGCGGGCAGGCATTGCCACGAGGGTTGCTTCGAGTTAACGCGAGTTTCGGGTTCGGTAGGAAATATGTTGCGCCAGTAATTGCGGATTTTATTGAAAAGTATCCGGAGGTCGAAGTACAGTTGCATCTCTCCGACCGACCAGTTAACTTGATTGAGGATGGGTTCGATGTATGCATTCGTTTTGGCGAGTTGCCCGACGCACGCGTAATTGCCAGGAAAATTGCAGTCAACCGGCGTCTACTCTGTGCTGCTCCAGACTATCTGAAACTCCGTGGCATCCCAAAAACACCAAATGAACTTCAACGCCACCAGTGCATCGTCATACGTGAAAATGATGCTGCATATGGCACCTGGCACTTACGCCACGGAACCAATCAGGAATTGGTAAAGGTACGAGGAACCGTCTCCACCAATGATGGTGAGGTAGCTGTCAGTTGGGCGTTGCGAGGACGCGGTATTCTCATGCGATCCAGTTGGCACATCGCAGAATATCTCAAGACAGGGCAACTGATTGAGGTATTGCCAGAATGGGAATTACCCCCTGCTGACATTCACGCTGTGTTCCCAATGAAAGCCAATCTGTCAGCCAAGGTACGGGCTTTCGTCGATCATCTCGTTGGAAGCCTCAATCAGTAATATTTACTGCTCCTATCATCCTTCCAATAAGCAAAAAAACCAAGCACTTATTTTTAAGTGATTGGTTTTTTTTGGCGAATTGGGTTGCAGTACAGGCTCTGATTAAGGCCGATAACCGCAGTAGCTCGACAGCTTAGCCGAATTCTGCCGTGTAATCTTCCAGAGCGGCTCCGATCACTGCAAACGCGTGCTCGCGGCCATAAATTTTCTCGATGCTAGTCGTGGAAGGCTGGCCGTACAGGAGTTTGTAGGTCTCAAAATAGTGCCGAATCCGCTCAAGCAACGCAGGCGAAATATCGTCGATGTCGTTTGCCTCTTTCCAGAACGGATCGTTATCGAGAACGGCAATGATCTTGTCATCGGCTTCGCCGTTATCCACCATTTGCAAGCCACCAACCACGCGCGCACGCAAAATGACTTCACCACGATTGATGGGACGCTCGGTTATCACACAAATATCAAGCGGGTCATCATCGCCTTTTGCCGCCGTTGGAGACAACGCGTTCACGCGCGTAGCGCAGTAAGTCTGCGGAATAAATCCATAAAGCGTTGGCGGCATTGAGGATGTCAGCTGAGGACGGTCAACACGCAGATAACCTGTCGTTTTATCGACTTCATATTTAACAGTGTCAAACGGCGTCATTTCAATATAGGCATTGACAACCCGTGGCAGGTCATCGCCAGCCTCCAGACCATGCCATGGGTGGGGGCGCCAACGATAAAATGTTTTGGGAAATGCCATGTGATGCGTCTTTCTTTTTAAATAATTAATTAATGTGCTTACGATACCCAGTAAACCGGAATAACTGTATCGGTGGATATGCGAACACTTTAGCGACCGTATTTTAATGCAAACCGTCTTCAAAATACAGGGAAACATAAGGCAGAATTACTTCTGCGCACTCAGGATGCCAGCCGCTTTGTGGGATTTTTCATGCATGCTTAAGGTGGCTCTAGTAAGTGGATTTATTCTACTTTTCGGCAGACACAACTTGGATCATGCACCATCCGTCGCAAATCGGGGGTTTCCGGCCTGTGAGATAACCTTCCGCCGCTTATCCGCATCTTCAGCGCATTCCTTACAGCAGTAGGCTCCGCCAGGCAAAGCCAGATCGCCACAATCGTTAGCGCACAAACCATCTTTGCGCTGTGCAGTAACTGCTGCTTCCAATACAGCGCGCTTTTCTTGTGCTAGTAGGCTTGAAGCCAGCATTTTTTCCATGAAATCATTACCATCATCCGCTTCATCAGCCATATATCGTCTCTATATAAATCTTAAAGGGGATGCATTCTAAACCAAATGTGCAAAAACCCACTAACGCGGGCTTTTGCTTTGCTGCACGGTCAAGTCGAAACCAAACACTTATCCAGCTTTCTTGTCGAATGCCAACTCACCATTCTTCACGCTGATCTCTACGGTATCCTTCGGCCCAAGCCGGCCATCGAGAATCATGCGCGACACCGGATTTTCGATCTGCTGCTGGATAGCACGCTTCAACGGACGGGCGCCATACACCGGATCGAAACCGGCTTCGGCGATCTTTTGCAAGGCCGGTTCGGTAATGTCCAGCGCCATTTCCATCTTCGCCAGGCGTTGCTCGAGTATCTTGAGCTGCACCTTCGCAATCGCGCCGATGTTCTTCTCGTCGAGCGCATGGAATACGACAATTTCGTCGATGCGATTGATGAATTCCGGCCGGAAATGCGCCCTGACTTCACCTAGCACTGCCAGCTTGATTACCCCCGTGTCGCTGCCTTCCATCGACTGGATCATGTGCGAACCGAGGTTGGACGTCATCACGATCACGGTGTTCTTGAAGTCCACCGTGCGCCCCTGCCCGTCCGTCATGCGGCCGTCGTCGAGCACCTGCAGCAGCACGTTGAACACGTCCGGATGCGCCTTTTCGATCTCATCTAGCAAAATCACACAATACGGCTTGCGGCGCACCGCTTCGGTCAGGTAGCCACCTTCTTCGTAACCAACATATCCCGGCGGCGCACCGATCAGGCGCGCGACCGAATGTTTCTCCATAAATTCGCTCATGTCGATACGAATCATCGAATCTTCGGTATCAAACAGGAAGCCGGCAAGCGCTTTGCACAGTTCAGTCTTGCCGACACCGGTAGGCCCCAAAAACATGAATGAACCATACGGACGACCCGGATCGCCCAGTCCTGCGCGCGAACGGCGGATCGCTTCGGACACCGCCACCACCGCCTCGTGCTGACCAACCACGCGCTTATGCAACTCATCTTCCATCTGCAGCAGCTTCTGGCGTTCACCCTGCATCATCCTTGATACCGGGATGCCGGTGGCACGCGACACGACTTCAGCAATTTCTTCTGCGCCGACCTGTGTGCGCAACAGCCGAGGCTTGCCTGCAGCCTTGTCGCCGCTTACCGCTTGCTCGTCTTTTTTGGTCTGCACCTCCAGTGCTTTTTCCAGCTCCGGCAGTTTGCCGTACATCAGCTCGGACATCTTTTGATAATCGCCCTTGCGTTTGGCTTCCTCCATCTGCTGGCGCACTTTGTCAATCTCTTCCTTGATGTGTTTGCTGCCTTCGACGCTAGCTTTTTCCGCCTTGAGGATTTCTTCATAGTCGGCATATTCGCGCTCCAGCTTGCCGATTTCTTCCTCGATCAACACCAGACGTTTCTTCGATGCCTCGTCTTTTTCTTTCTTCACTGCTTCGCGCTCAATCTTGAGCTGGATCAGGCGGCGCTCCAACTTGTCCATCACTTCAGGTTTCGAGTCGATTTCGATCTTGATCTTCGATGCGGCTTCATCAATCAGGTCTATTGCCTTGTCCGGTAAAAAACGGTCGGTGATATAGCGATGCGATAGTTCTGCGGCTGCGATGATCGCCGGATCGGTGATGTCCACGCCGTGGTGAACTTCGTATTTTTCCTGCAGGCCGCGCAGGATCGCAACCGTATCCTCAACGCTAGGCTCGTCCACCATGACTTTCTGGAAACGCCGCTCCAGCGCTGCATCTTTTTCGACGTACTTGCGGTATTCGTCCAGCGTGGTCGCACCGACGCAATGCAGTTCACCCCGCGCCAGTGCTGGCTTGAGCATATTGCCAGCATCCATTGCGCCTTCGGCCTTGCCGGCACCGACCATGGTGTGAATTTCATCGATGAACACGATGTTCTGGCCTTCGTCTTGTGCCAGTTCCTTCAAAACCGATTTCAGACGTTCTTCGAACTCGCCGCGGTACTTAGCACCTGCCAAGAGCGACGCCATATCTAGCGACAGCACCCGCTTGCCCTTGAGACTGTCCGGCACTTCGCCATTCACGATACGCTGCGCCAGACCTTCGACGATTGCCGTCTTGCCTACGCCCGGCTCCCCGATCAGCACCGGATTATTCTTGGTGCGACGCTGCAATATCTGGATTGCACGACGAATTTCATCGTCGCGGCCGATCACCGGATCAAGCTTGCCTTTGCGGGCGCGCTCGGTCAGGTCCATCGTGTACTTCTTGAGCGCCTCACGCTGGCCTTCTGATTCGGCCGAGTTCACGTTCGCCCCACCGCGCACGGCGGTAACAGCCGCCTCCAGCGCAGTTTTAGTCAAGCCGTTTTCTTTTGCCAGCTTGCCCGCCGGAGATTTATCATCGACCAGCGCGAGCAAGACCATTTCACTGGCGATGAACTGGTCACCGCGCTTTTGCGCTTCGCGATCAGCCAAATTCAGCAAGGACAGCAATTCACGGCCTATCTGCACTTCACCGCCAGTACCCGTCACCTTCGGCAAGCGATCCAGCGCACTCTTGAGTGCAGATGTCAGTCCACCGACATTCACGCCGGCACGTTGCAACAGCGAATGCGCACCACCGTCGTCCTGCTGTAGCAACGCCAATAGCAGATGGGAGGGTTCAATGTACTGGTTGTCATTGCCGACTGCCAGACTTTGCGCATCCGCCAAAGCTTCCTGCAGTTTGGTCGTCAGTTTGTCTTGTCGCATACTTGCTCCTGAAAAATTTCCAATAACACAAGAGTTGGGTCAAGTTGGAATATTTCAAGGAGTGATTATGCGCGTTGCTGAAAACGGCTTGTAGATTTACATCAATGAAAATGTTGAAAACAGTGTCCGCTATACTTGACTGCTGTCCCCAACTTGAGGTATTAACGCGACGCGTTATTAGTTGGCGCTAAAACTGGCGTTGGAGGCTTTTGACGAGGAAAAAAGAGCTAATTTGCACAAAATGCAGGCAATTTTATCCCATAAAAATGCTATTTTATATGGGAGTATAGTGCTAAATAAGCCCATTATCCAATAAATACGAGCCGGAGGTAAAACACTGGGTAGGAGTATGCTATTTCAAGCGGCTAAAACACGATACAGCGAAAACCCCAGAAAGCAGCATAGGAGTGCTCCGATCAAATGCAGGGCCGAGTGGCCCAGTGCCCAGAAGAAGTCGCCGCGCTGCATCAACAACATCGATTCGGCAGAAAAAGTCGAAAAGGTCGTCAAGCCACCGAGAAAACCAGTCACAATAAACAGCCGCCATTCTGGCGTCAAACCGGTGTGGCTGCCAAAAAACGCCACCGAAATGCCAATCATAAAACCGCCGCCAAGGTTGGCGACAACCGTGCCGAGCGGCAGAAAACTATGCACCGGATTGAGCAACACGCTCAAGCCCCAACGCAACCAGGCACCAAATGCCGCACCCATTCCGACTGCGATAAAGTTCATTTTTCATCTCCTGACTTGTCCGACTCAATATTCCACCTGGCCATCGCTTCATCGTCCGTCACGCGTGCATCGACCCAGCGCGCACCTTCTGGCGTTTGTTCTTTCTTCCAGAAGGGTGCCGCTGTTTTCAGGTAATCCAGGATGAATTCACAGGCGGAAAACGCCTCGCCGCGATGCGAAGAAGCGACTGTCGCCAACACGATCTGATCTTGCGGCTTGAGCTTGCCGACGCGATGGATCACAAGTGCATCCGTAAAGTCCCAGCGCTCCCGCGCCTGCGCAATGATCGCGTCAAGCGCCTGCTCGGTCATGCCGGGGTAATGCTCCAACTCCATTTCCGTTACAGTCGCGCCGTCGTTCAAATCACGCACAGTGCCAACAAAGCTGACGATCGCGCCAATTTTTGGATTGCCTGCACGTAATGCAGCCACTTCGGCGGAAAGATCAAAATCCTCGGTTTGAACGCGGGCGGTCATGATAGTCAGGAATAAAAAAACATTATGTTAGCACCAACATCCAGCGTCTATTTAATCGCCAGTCGCCAAAGCGACGTTACCTCTGCCATACGGGCGGCGTGCAACGGGTCTGTCGTATCGGAAACCTTGGAGTGAGTTGGTCGGGTATCCTGCCGTCCCAGCACCTGCAAACCTGCTTCGTCGATGAGCGTCAGCAGTTCGGCGCGGGTGCGCAGACCGAGATGCTCTGCAAAATCAGAGAGCAGCAACCAGCCCTCCCCGCGTGGCGCTAGATGTGCCGCCAAACCGCCGAGAAATCCACGCAACATGCGGCTTTCAGGGTCGTAAACCGCACGCTCAATTGTCGAATTTGGTCTTGCAGGCACCCACGGTGGGTTGCAGACGATAAGTGGCGCCTTTCCTTCGGGAAAGAGGTCTGCTTCTACCACTTCAGCCTGCCCGCTCAGACCCAGTCGTTCGATATTTTCTCGGGCGCACGAAAGCGCACGCGGGTCCTGGTCAGTGGCAACAATGCGTTTGACGCCCCGTTTCGCCAGCACTGCAGCCAATACGCCGGTACCGGTACCAATGTCAAACGCCAATTCTCGTGAAGGCAAAGGCGCGTCAGCCACCAGTCCAATATATTCGCCACGAACTGGCGAGAATACGCCGTAGTGTGGGTGGATACGCGCATCTAGCGCAGCGATCGGTACACCTTTCTTGCGCCATTCATGCGCACCAATCAAGCCCAGCACCTCTCGTAAGGAGACGATAGATGGCCCTTCCGCCGCACCGTAAGCTTCATTGCAAGCTTGCTGCACATCGGGTGCGCGCCGCAGCGGAATGGTGTAGTCCTCTGCCAGCGGCAACAGCACCATGCCCAAGGTGCGAGCGCGTTGGGATTGCGCTTGGCGATACAGATGGAAGGCTTCGCTAGGCGATGCTGCAGGTAACTTGGTTTTACGCGACTTAGTTGGCTTGCGGTCTATGCGCCGTGCCAGCGCATCTAGCAGTTGGCGCGCGTTTTGAAAGTCACCGCGCCAGAGCAATGCGGTGCCTTCTGAAGCAAGACGAAAAGCAGAATCTGCCGTCATGCGGTCATCGGCGATGATGACGCGTTTTGGCGCAGGCATGCCGCTCTCTGAGTGCCAGCGGGCAGAATGCAATGCATCCGCCTCTTCCCATTGGATGACGGGATGTTGGGTTATGGACGCGGCGCTCATCCGCCGGTTACCGGTGGGAAAAATGCAACTTCGCAGCCTTCGGTAATTTTGGTTTTTGCTTCTATCATGTTTTGATTGTATGCCATGCGTAGTACTTTACTTTCTCCAAGCGCTTCTGCCCAAACGCCGCCACGTGCAGCTAGGAATTGGCGCACATCACCAACGGTACGCACCTCATTCGGGACGGTGACTTTTTCTGCGGCGATGCCAACAGCTTCGCGGACGCTCGCGAAAAATCGAAGTTCAATATTCATCAGTGCAGTAACTCGCTAAAAGGTAAAAAACGAACGGTATCACCAGACGCAATTGAGCGCCCCGGTGGGTTGTCGATCAAGCCGTCGCCCCAGACCGCAGATGTCAGTACACCCGCGCTCTGGTTCGGGAACAGATCAAGGCCGCCTTTGCTGTTGATACGCGCACGCAAAAATTCATTGCGACGGTCACCCTTCGCCAACACAAAATCGGCACGCATATCGTAGGCCTTGGGCGCAATGTCCTGCACCCCCTGCAAACGCAGCAGGAAAGGTCTAATGAACAACGCAAACCCGATCAACACTGACACCGGATTGCCAGGCAAACCGATGAAAAAAGCATCGTTGTTGCCAGTCTTGCGTCGTATCTCGCCAAAAGCCAAGGGCTTGCCAGGCTTTGCAGCAATCTGCCACATATTCAGGCGTCCTTCTACCTCGACGGCGGGCTTGACGTAATCCTCCTCACCAACCGACACACCGCCGGAGGTAATGATAAGGTCATGCTCCTGCGCCGCCCGAACCAGCGTGACGCGGGTCGCGTCCAGCGTATCAGGTACGATACCGTAGTCGGTAATATCGCAACCAAAATTTTGCAACAAGCCGCGCAATAGAAAGCGATTGGAATTGTAGATCGCACCAGGCTTCAGGGCTTCGCCTGGCATGGTCAATTCATCGCCGGTGAAAAACACGGCAACACGCAGCTTGCGTAGCACCGGCAGTTCAGCCAGCCCAACTGAAGCCGCCAGCCCTAGCTCTTGCGGTCGCAAGCGTGTACCGGCAGGAAGAATGAGGCTATCGCGCTTGATGTCGCCGCCTGCAAGACGTATCCATTCACCAACGACAGGTTGGTAATTGATCGTGACCTGCTCGCCCTGTGCGACACAATCTTCCTGCATCACCACCGCATCGGCGCCATCTGGGATCGATGCGCCAGTAAAAATACGCGCTGCGGTGCCAGGCAATAGGTGCGTACCGACCTGCCCGGCCGGAATACGCTGCGTCACCAAAAGCGTAGCAGAACCGTTGGCACAATCAGCTGCGCGCACCGCATAACCGTCACGATCGGAGTTGTCGGCAGGCGGAACATCAATTTTCGAATCCTGCGCCAATGCCAAAATACGACCATTTGCGTCCAGCGTAGGCACAATTTCGCTTCCGACAATCGGCCGAGCGGCTGTGAGAAGCAAGTCAAGCGCTTCAGCAACGGTCAATAATTTTTTATCGTTCATGCCATTCACAATCCGGTATGTGCTGCAATGAAGGATTTCATTTTTTCTATGTCCGCCGGCATCACCTCAAATCGCTGCGGCAGCGCTTCAATATTTTCAAACCCGGCAGGCCGATCAGCATCAATGCCCAACGCTTCCTGTATGGTTTCGTTGAATTTGGCCGCTAACGCAGTTTCCAGCACGATCATCGGCACACCCGGCTGGACATGTTCACGCGCCACCTTGACCGCATCAGCGGTATGCGTATCGATTGCCACGCCATATTTTTGATACACATCGCGAATCGTATTGAGCCGATCCTGATGCGTCGATTTGCCTGATTCAAAGCCGAATTGCGCCACCTTTTTGAACTCGTCGCCATCGCTGCCCGGCTGTCCGGAGAGGTCAAAGCCGCCTTGGGTTTCGACTTTATGGAACAAAGCGCGCACGCGGTCGCCATCACGTCCCAGCAAGTCATACACGAAGCGCTCAAAATTCGACGCTTTTGAAATATCCATAGACGGGCTGCTAGTATGGTAAGTCTCGGCTGACTTGCGCACGCGGTACACGCCAGTGCGGAAGAATTCATCCAGCACGTCGTTTTCATTGGTCGCCACCACCAGCTTGTCTATCGGCAAACCCATCATGCGTGCGATATGACCGGCGCAAATATTGCCGAAGTTGCCCGATGGCACGGTGAACGATACTTTTTGGTCGTTGGACGTTGTCGCCGACAGGTAGCCACGGAAGTAATACACCACCTGCGCCACCACCCGCGCCCAGTTGATCGAGTTGACGGTGCCAATTTTTTGCTTTGCCTTGAATTGCAAATCGTTCGACGCTGCTTTGACCATGTCCTGACAATCGTCGAACACGCCTTCGACCGCGATGTTGAAGATATTGGGGTCTTGCAGACTGAACATTTGCGCAGTCTGGAAGGTACTCATCTTCTGGTGCGGCGACAGCATGAATACGCGTATGCCTTTTTTGCCGCGCATCGCATATTCAGCCGCGCTGCCAGTATCACCGGAAGTCGCGCCAAAGATATTCAGTTCGGCATTCTGCCGCGCCAACTCGTATTCGAACAAGTTGCCGAGCAATTGCATCGCCATGTCCTTGAACGCCAGCGTCGGGCCATTGGACAACGCCTGCAGGATCAGCTTGCCGCCATTATTTTGCTCCAGTACATGCAGCGGCGTGATCTGCTTTGCGTCTTCTGGCGTACGTACGTTGCAATACACTTGCGGCGTGTAAGTCTTGTGCGTCAGCGCCTTCAGGTCGGCATCGGGAATGTCGGTGGCGAATTTCTTCAGAATTTCGTAAGCCAGATCAGCGTAGGATAATTTGCGCCAAGCATCAAGCTCCGCGCCCGTCACTTGCGGATAGACCGATGGCAAATACAGCCCGCCATCCGGTGCCAGCCCTGCCAGCAGTATCTCGGAAAACGAAGAAAGAGCGGCAGAACCCTGAGTTCCCGCACGAGTGGAAATGTATTGCATAAAATGGTTGAAGACACTAGGTAAAAATAGAATTTTACCCGCATTCAATGAGAATTGCCTTTAATTAAGAAGCGGCGCAATTTGCATCGAAATGCAAGCCGTAGCATGCGATAATTCTATTTACACTTACTGAAAACATTCAGCACCTGCCATGACCATCAAAGTTGCCATCGCCCAGATGAACAGCACTGTCGGGGATTTCGCCGGCAACCGCGCAAAAATCCTCGACTTCTCCCGCCGCGCAGCTGCAAAAGGCGCAGATATCGTATTGACGCCGGAACTGTCCCTTTGCGGGTATCCGCCTGAAGACTTGCTCTTGCGCAACACCTTCTTTGAATTGACGCAGCAGGCATTTGACGCGCTGGCGGCCGATCTGGCTGAATTTAAGAATCTACACGTGATTGTCGGTCATCCGATCATGCGCGGAAACGATCGGTATAACGCAGCCTCAGTCCTGGTAAACGGCAAAATCATCGGAACCTACTGCAAGCACGAATTGCCGAATTACATGGTATTCGACGAACAACGCTATTTCACGCCAGCTGACGTACCCTTTGTATTCGACGTAAAGGGTGTCAAATTCGGCCTCAATATTTGCGAAGATTGCTGGTTCCCCTACGCACCAGCAAAAGCAAAAGAAGCTGGTGCGCAAGTGTTACTGGTTCCAAACGGTTCGCCTTACCACATGCACAAACAGCATGTGCGCTACGACATGATGCGGAAAAATGTGCTCCCCCACGGCCTATCATTAGTTTATGCCAATTTGGTCGGTGGACAGGATGAATTGGTGTTTGACGGCAATTCCTTCGTAATGAACCAAAAAGGAGAGCTGTGCGCACAACTGCAGCATTGCGAAGAAGAATTTAAACTCATCGAATTTGAAGGTGCAACCCCGGTCAAGATGCATTTTGACGGCGACTTGTCGCTGGAGGCTATGGTATACAAGACGCTGGTGCTGGGCGTACGGGATTATGTCGGGAAGAATGGATTTCCTGGCGCGATCATTGGCATGTCGGGCGGCGTTGATTCAGCCTTGACACTAGCCATTGCGATCGACGCACTGGGTGCAGAAAAAGTGCGTGCCGTCATGATGCCGTCGCCCTATACCGCAGAAATTTCCTGGCTGGACTCACGCGATATGGCGCGGCGCCTTGGCGTGCGGTACGACGAAATCCCAATAAGTGATTGTTTTGCCGCCTTTGGGAGCACGCTTTCACAGGAATTTAGCGGCTTGCCGCAAGACACCACAGAAGAAAACATTCAAGCCCGCATACGCGGAACCATCCTGATGGCGCTATCCAACAAGCATGGATCAATCGTCCTCACCACCGGCAACAAGAGCGAAATGGCAGTTGGTTATTGCACCCTGTATGGCGATATGGCAGGCGGCTTTGCCGTTATCAAGGATATTGCTAAAACACTAGTCTATCGTTTGTGCCACTACCGCAATGTGGTTTCGAATGTGATCCCTGCTCGCATCCTGACCCGCGCGCCATCGGCTGAGTTGAGGCCCGATCAGACTGACCAGGATTCGCTACCGCCGTATGAGGTGCTGGATCCGATCATGCAAATGTACATGGAAGAAAACAATAGCACGGCCGATATTGTCGCGGCCGGCTATGCCGAAGCGGATGTCCAACGCATCACTCACTTGATCCGGATCAACGAATATAAACGCCGCCAATCTCCGGTCGGCATTCGTGTCACGCACCGCAGTTTCGGTCGGGATTGGCGTTATCCAATCACGTCAAAATTTCGCGAATGACAGAACTAGTCTAAAATTCAACTATCAAGCCAACTTATTTCCAATACTTGGCTTTTATTCAAAACGAGGGGATTCAATGAAACACATCACAGCCATCATCAAACCATTCAAACTTGATGAAGTGCGCGAAGCACTTTCTCTTGTGAACGTCACTGGCTTGACTGTGACCGATGTAAAGGGATTTGGTCGGCAAAAAGGCCACACCGAACTCTATCGTGGTGCAGAATACGTGGTTGATTTCCTGCCAAAGGTGAAAATTGAAGTGGTGGTAGACGATGCCATTGCAGACTTTGCCATTGAGGCAATCATCAAATCGGCCCGCACCGGCAAGATCGGTGATGGCAAGATCTTTGTGCATAATGTCGAACAAGTCATTCGTATCCGCACGGGCGAAACCGGCGTCGACGCTGTCTGATGCGCAGGGCGCCAGCGCGCCCTGCTGTTGAATACTACGCTTATGCGGTTCACCGCTTGAACCGCATCACTTCTGCTTACTGGTCCATTCCTTTGCCAAAGCCTGTGCCTGCTCTATCTGCTTTGGGGTCATCGTCATTTCAAATTTCTTCTGGTTCGTCGCTGCGGGCTTGTAGCCGGCTGCTGCAGAAAGTATGAACCACTTGTCCGCCTGAACCAGGTTCAATGGCACAACCATACCCTTGCTATAAAGCAAACCCATATCGTTCTGCGCTTGTGGGTGGCCCAACTCTGCCGCCTTGCGCATCCACACTTCACCCGTCTTGTCGTTCTGATCTACGTTGTCGCCGATAAAATAAATCATCGCAAGCTTGTAATTAGCTTCTACATCACCCTTTGCGGCCTGGGCAGCGAGCTCCGCAATATACTCTTCACCAGTTTGACAGCCTGTCAGTGCCAATGCAAAGACAGCAAAACATGCCGCCATCGCCAATCTTTTGAATCGTGAATACGTCATTACCATCCTCTTAGATAAAAAAACATTTTCAGCAAATCATCGCTGCCAAAACAGTGAAGTATATGACATAAAACCCTGTCTGAACTAAGCTATCAAAGCGTCCGTTGTTGATTAAACGCGTCCCTTCAGCAAGGCGACCAAGGCGCCAGAACCGCCATCTGCGGCTTTAGCTTGGCAAAACGCGAGTACTTCATCCTTTTGCACCAGCCATTTATGCACCATCCCTTTGAGAACCGGTTCCTGATTGACTGAGCCCAGTCCCTTGCCGTGAATGATACGAACGCAGCGCAAGCCACGTTGCATTACCTCACGCAGAAATTCGGCCAAGGCATCACGCGCCTCGTCGCGCCTCATGCCATGCAGGTCAATCTCGTCCTGAATCACCCAGTGCCCCTTGCGCAGCTTGCGCACCACATCAGGACCGATTCCTGAGCGTGTATAGCTTAATGCCGCATCTACATCCAGCAGCGTTGTGACATCAAATTCGTCCGACATGGATGCTTGCAAGGCTGCACTTTCATCAGCCTGGCGTTGCAACGCAATCGGCTGAGGTGGTGGCACCGGAACTTCAGCACGATTTTGAGAACGAATTGGAACAATATCGCCCACGGCACGCCGGAAAACATCAGCTTCACGCATTGCCTCTTTCTCCAGCCGCGAGCGCTCCTTTTCAGCAGCTTCGCGCGCAGTATTCTGCGTCTTCAGCGCCTTCCCCAGCTGTTTGAGCTCATTGAGATTTTTGAATGGACCAGACATGGTGTGCAAGCAGAGATTATGTCCCCAGACTTTCCAGATAGCGTTGTGCATCAAGTGCCGCCATGCAGCCAGTACCAGCACTGGTAATGGCCTGGCGATAGATGAAGTCTTGCACGTCGCCAGCAGCGAATACGCCCGGCAAACTAGTGGCTGTTAACATGCCTTCCTGACCGACGCTCGTTTTGATGTAACCATTGGTCATGGCTAGCTGACCATCAAATATGCCGGTATTAGGTTTGTGACCGATGGCGATAAAGACGCCATGCACGGCGATCGCGTGGATGCTGCCGTCCTGGGTAGACTGGGTATTGATACCAGTAACACCGGATTCGTCGCCGGTAACTTCATGCAAGGTCTGGTTGCACTGCAATACGATCTTCCCCTCAGCCACTTTCGCCATCATGCGATCAATCAAAATCGGTTCGGCACGAAACTTTTCACGCCTATGAACCAGCGTCACTTTTGATGCAATATTTGACAGGTATAAGGCTTCTTCAACTGCGGTATTGCCACCGCCAATGACTGCGACTTCCTTGCCTCGGTAGAAAAAGCCATCGCAAGTAGCGCAGGCAGACACGCCCTTGCCCATGAAAGTCTGCTCTGAAGGCAGGCCAAGATACTGCGCCGATGCACCGGTCGCAATGATCAGAGTATCGCAGGTGTATTCGCCGCTATCGCCAATCAGACGCATCGGCTTCTCAGACAATTTTGCGGTATGGATAGTGTCAAATATCATTTCCGTGTCGAAACGCTCAGCGTGTTGCTGGAAACGCTGCATCAATTCCGGACCTTGCACCCCCATAGGGTCTGCTGGCCAGTTTTCGACCTCCGTTGTAGTCATCAATTGACCTCCCTGCTCAACACCGGTAATCAGTACCGGTTTCAGGTTGGCGCGCGCGGCATAAACTGCAGCGGTGTAACCGGCAGGCCCGGAGCCAAGAATAAGAACATGAGCATGTTTAGCGCTGGACATAATGTTTGGACCAATAAAAGTTAAGGAATACGGCATGTGCGAACGACAAAATGCCAACAGCATCAATGATAAAGCCAAGACATTCGAGAATAATTCTGTCGCATAGTCAAAAACTGGTTAAGATTATAGACGAAGGGGCCGAAATCAGTGCCCCATACCCAAGGAACCCAGCGATTAATTCAGTGGTTGCCTATGACTAGACCAAGCCAAGCTTACACCCGTATCCCCGATCAGAAAAAAGAAAAGCCCATGCCGAGCAGGCTCAAGAGCCTGCTATCCGAAGCTGGCATACTAGCGTTCGCGACGCTGGCGCTCTATATCGTCCTGATTTTATTGACCTATTCCAAAGCAGACCCAAGCTGGTCACATGCCAGCGCCGTCAGCAGGATCGGCAACTGGGGCGGGCGCTTTGGCGCCTTCGCATCCGACCTGATGCTGTTTGTCTTCGGCCTTTCCGCCTGGTGGTGGTGTGTCCTGCTATTGCATTCCATATGGCGCAGCTATCGCCGATTTACGCAAAAATATATGATGCGCACCGAGACAGAACCAGCGCACCGTTTTGAAGGTCCAATCCGTATCGCCGGTTTCATGCTGCTTTTGATTAGCAGTCCGGCAATTGAATTTCTGCGTATGTACTCGCTTAAGGCGAAAATGCCGCGTGCGCCTGGCGGTGTATTGGGTGAAGCCTTTGGGAAAATTGCGCAAAATGCACTGGGATTCAACGGCGCGACTTTATTGCTGCTGCTGCTGTTTGCACTTGGATTCAGCCTGTATTTTCAAGTTTCCTGGTTACAAGTAGCTGAAATAATTGGTGGCGCCATAGAAAATACGATGAACGCATTCCGCAACCTGCTTGCGACCCGCGAAGACCGCAAGCTGGGGCAAGTCGCTACGGTGAAGCGGGATGATACTGTGGTGCAAGAGCGCGCCCGGATAGTCGAACAAACGCCCATTCGAATTGAACATCAGATCATGAGCGTGCCAAAATCCGAGCGCGCCGAAAAAGAAAAACAGGTTGCGCTGTTCTCCGATTTGCCTGATAGCGATTTGCCGCCTTTATCCTTGCTTGATGCCGCACCGCCAGCACAGGAAACCGTCAGCATTGAGACGCTGGAATTCACCAGCCGTCTGATCGAAAAGAAATTGTCTGATTTCGGCGTCATGGTCAAGGTCGTTGCCGCCTATCCTGGGCCAGTTATCACACGCTATGAAATCGAACCTGACATAGGCGTCAAAGGCAGCACCATCGTCGGTCTCAGCCGCGATCTGGCACGCTCACTGGCGCTGACTTCGATTCGCGTGGTCGAGACCATCCCCGGCAAAAATTACATGGGGCTGGAGTTGCCAAACTCGAAGCGACAAATCGTCCGTCTAACAGAAATTCTTAGCTCCAAGGTATACAACGATGGCGCTTCTAGCCTGACCATTGCACTCGGCAAGGATATTGCCGGCAATCCGATCGTTGCTGACCTTGCCAGAATGCCTCACCTGTTGATAGCCGGCACCACCGGTGCCGGCAAATCAGTCGCAATTAATGCCACCATCTTGTCGCTGTTATATAAGTCAGGCCCGCAACAGGTTCGCCTGATTCTGATCGATCCGAAGATGCTTGAACTATCGATTTATGAAGGCATCCCGCATCTGCTGGCTCCAGTCGTCACCGACATGCAGCAGGCTGGTTATGCGCTGAAATGGGCTGTCGAGGAAATGGATCGCCGTTACCGCAAGATGTCGCATCTTGGTGTGCGCAATCTGGCGAGTTACAACAACAAGATCGCAGATGCAAAACGACTTGAAGAATTTATCCCCAATCCGTTCAGCCTGACGCCAGACGATCCTGAACCGCTGGAGAAAATGCCGACTATCGTCATCGTCATTGACGAGTTGGCCGACCTGATGATGGTTGTGGGCAAGAAGGTAGAAGAGTTGATTGCCCGCATCGCGCAAAAAGCGCGTGCCGCAGGCATCCATCTAATCTTGGCAACGCAGCGTCCGTCTGTCGATGTCATCACTGGGTTGATCAAGGCCAATATCCCAACCCGCATTGCATTCCAGGTTAGCAGCAAGATTGACTCACGCACAATTCTGGACCAGATGGGTGCAGAAGCCCTGCTTGGCATGGGCGACATGCTATATCTGCCACCTGGCACTGGTATGCCGGTGCGGGTGCATGGCGCCTTTGTTTCTGACGAAGAAGTGCATCGTGTGGTCAAGCACCTGAAATCGTTGGGAGAACCAAACTATGTCGAAGGCATCCTGGAAGGCGACAAAAGTGAAAATGGATTTGATGGTAACCCAGTAGAAGGAGGCGGATCAGGCGAGGCTGATGCGCTATACGACCGAGCAGTCGCCTGCGTGCTTGAAACCGGCCGTGCCTCGACCACTTACGTTCAGCGTCGCCTCAGCATCGGCTACCCTCGCGCTGCCCGCCTGATGGATCAAATGGAGCAAAGTGGCCTGGTGTCACCGATGCGTTCGAACGGCAACCGTGAAATATTGGTGCCACATGCAAAAGTGGAATGAGGTAATAAATCGTGAAATTAACCAGCAACCTATTTACTGTGCAAATTATGTCTAAACGCATCTGCCATGCTGCTCTCGCCATTCTCATGCTTTTACCTGCATTCGCCAGCGCAGCCGCCCTTGATCAGTTCAAATCGTTCATCGCCACCACCAAGTCAGCCAAAGGCGAATTTACGCAGCGCCAAGTAAAAATGATCGATGGCAGCGCCAAAGTCTCCACGCCTTCATCAGGCACTTTTGTGTTTGCCCGTCCCGGGAAATTTATCTGGACATATCAAAAGCCCTACGAGCAAGTGCTGCAAGCAGATGGCGAAAAACTTTATCTCTACGATAAAGATCTGAACCAGGTCACCATACGCAAACTTGGCGATGCACTTGGATCCAGCCCCGCTGCGATCCTGTTCGGCAACAATGATCCTGAAAAGAACTTTGTGCTCAAGGAAGCAGGGACAAAGGATGGTCTTGATTGGCTGGAAGCCACCCCCAAAGCCAAGGACACCTCATTCGAAAAAATCGGTATCGGCTTCCATAACGGTTTGCCGGTGGCCATGGAGCTACGCGATTCCTTCGGTCAAGTGTCGCTATTGACTTTCAAGAAATTTGAAAAAAACCCCGCCATCAAGCCAAATCATTTCCGATTTGTAGCGCCCAAAGGTGCCGATGTACTGCGTCATTGATACAGATCTAACTATGCAAAATTTTTATTTGCGCCCTAAACAGATATGCGCAACAGTATCAACAAGCTTATTTTGACATCTGCATCATGACAAATCTGGATCTTCCCAGCTCGTCCCAGCAATCAAAACCAGTCGGCTTGTCTGCCCGCCAGTTGCAGCGCCGTTACATCATTGCACTGTCTCTGATCGCACTTTTGACCATCGTATCGCAAGTGATCGTGCAATTCCTGATTGCCGATCAGGAGCATGACTCGCGTATCGTCAACATTGCAGGCCGCCAGCGCATGTTGAGCCAAAAGATCACAAAAACCAGTTTTTATATTGCCAATTCCGACTCTGCAGAAATAGCCGAGAAGTACCGCACTCAGCTTAGTGAGTCGCTAGCGCTTTGGGAACGTTCGCACAAGGGATTGCAAAATGGAGACCGTGAGATGGGGCTTCCTGACAATAACAGCACAGAAATTAAAGCACAGTTCCAGAAGATTGAACCGAATTATATTGCTATCGTCGCCGCATCCAATTCGATACTTGCATCACCGGAGGATACTGCCGGACTGAATAGTGCCATCAAATCGATCCAGTTAAACGAGCCTGACTTTCTAATGGGCATGGATACCATTGTTTTCCGCTACGATCAGGAAGCCAAGAACAAGATAGAGGTTGCGCGCTGGCTGGAACTTGGCCTGATGGCCATCACTTTGATCGTGCTAGTTTTGGAAGCTTGCTTCATCTTTGCGCCAGCCACAAACCGCCTCAGGCGTGACATGCAAGAACTGGTTGATCGCGAGCTGGATCTGGAGCGTCTGTTTTCTGCCAGTCCGACAGCATTGATGATGGTAGACATGCACAGTTTTTCAATTATTCGCGTCAATCAGAAGCTGCTTGAACTGAGCAAACTTCCGATCGACGAGATCTTGACAAAATCCCTGACTGACTTGCTGAGCGCTGACTATGACGTCAACCGCATATTTCTGGACAAATTGCGGGGCGACAAAACGCTGAATGAATATGAGGTGGCGCTGCTCGACACCAATCAGGATTTGATCGAATCCTTGGTATCTTCCCGCGTCGTCAGCTTTGCAGGCCGTTCCGTGTTTGTACTTGGTTTTACGAATATCAACGAGCTCAAGAAAGCCCAGCAAAGCATTGAATACTATGCCACTTATGATGAATTAACCGGTCTCGTCAACCGCCGCACCGGCCTGATGTTTCTCGAAAAATCCATGGCAAGGGCATGGCGTGAAAGCAGCCCCTTATCCGTTATCTTTGCCGATTTGGATGGTTTAAAAACGGCAAACGATACCTTTGGGCATGCTGAAGGCGACCGATTGATTCGTACGGCGGCAAACATTATGACGGGGCTGATTCGCTCCTCTGACTTTGCCGTGCGTATGGGGGGCGATGAGTTTTTGATGATCCTACCGAATTGCCCGTCAGAAAACGCCATGCGCATCGTTGAGAATCTTGAACATTTGCTGTCATCCATCAAGAGTGAAAATCCACGACAGTCTTTTTATACGATCAGTTGCGGAGTTGCCGCCTACGCAGTGGATCGGCATGCATCACCGGATGATCTGGTCGCTGAAGCCGATCAACAAATGTACAAGACCAAGCAAGCAAGAAAAAACCTGCAAAGCTAGTTTTTCTCACACAGTGCGTACCCAAAAGCATCGACCTGCGTCCAATCCGTAAATTCCACTACGCTGTTTGGATCGGTCGGCCCTTTCGTCATCCACATGATGAACCGGATCGCCGTCCGATCAAAAAAGCCATATATGGGATAATCAAGCTTTCCGGCAAAGACCGCCAGTTGCTGCGGCTTCCAGGAAATTTTCCGCAAAAACTTCTTCATATACGGATTGGTTTCTGAACGATTTTTTTCAGGTTTTCGAGCAACTACGCTGACCGAAAAAAAAGCATTCGGTTTACGATCCAGAATTTTATGATGTTGCTTTATGAACAATTCCACTTCTGGTTTATGTTTGCCATAACGAATGCTGGCGCCAATCACGACCCGGTCAAAAATATCCAGATCCAGATTTGCACCATCAGCAATTGACACCAATCTGACCTGATTGCCCTGCTGCTCAATCACTTGCTGCAAACGTCGGCAGATAGTCAGCGTATGCCCATCTGTAGTTGAATGAAGAATAAGAAATTTTGACATCGATCGCGTCAGCTCTCTCTGAGAAAAATCATGGCCACTGCCTCTGCAGCGATCCCCTCTTCACGGCCAAGGTAACCCAGCTTTTCATTGGTTTTCGCCTTGATATTCACTTGGCTTGCATCCACACCTAGATCAGCAGCAACATTGCTGACCATCTGTGGAATATGGGCTGCCATTTTAGGTGCTTGCGCAATGATGGTTGCATCAACATTGCCGACAACATAGCCTGCTGCTGCAACCCGCTTTACTGCCTCGCGTAGCAATGCGCGCGAATCTGCGCCTTTGAAGTGATGGTCTGTGTCAGGGAAATGGCGGCCAATGTCACCCAAGCCAGCTGCGCCAATAATCGCATCCGTGATCGCGTGCAGTAACACATCAGCATCCGAATGCCCAAGCAAGCCGGTGGTGTGTGGAATATCGATACCGCCGATAATCAGCTTGCGACCGCTAACCAGCGCGTGGCAGTCATAACCTTGCCCGATGCGGAATGGCAGAGAACTCATATCACACCTATTTTTCTGTCAGAAATCTAATTCAGAAACATTTCAAGCAGCGAAATATCCGATGGCTGCGTCACTTTGCTATTGCAAACGTGCCCTTCGATCATACGCGGTGCCAGTCCGAGCGCTTCAACCGCACTGGCTTCATCGGTAACTTGCGGACTTGCCTGCAATGCCCGCTGCAACAGCGCATATCGGAACATCTGCGGCGTCTGTGCCAACCACAATCCATCACGTGGGATCGTCATTACCTTGCCTGCATCCACCCGCTTCACGGTATCAGCTACCGGCAGCGCCAATATGCCGCCAACTGGATCGTCGCCAATCAATGCTATTAATTTTTCTATCAAAGCTGGCGTCAATCCAGGTCTAGCCGCGTCATGCACCAGCACCCAATCATTATCGGCTGCCTGTGCCTCAATCGCGCGCAAACCATTCAGAACCGAATCTCGTCGGGTGTCACCGCCACAGCGCAATAATGTGACACCGGCTGTACCTGATGGAAAAACCTCACCAGCCCATGCATCCTGAGCGCTGACCACGATGAAAACGTGCGTGATCGCAGGGCTGGCACGAAAAGCATCCACAGCATGGCATATCATCGGCTTGCCAGCGATCTGCAAGTATTGCTTAGGCACGGCAGCACCCATGCGCATGCCAACGCCTGCGGCGGGGATCAAGGCAAAGTTACGGGATGGTCTCATTGTGATTTTGCTGTCTTGACTCTGAATATGAAAGTCGTGAAGAGCTATAATGTCAGGCTTGATTGTAACTCTCAAACCCAGCCAATGATGCCATATTTGACCATATTGGCATTCAAAATAGCTTTATGTAATGTCATTTGACCTGAAAAAATCTCTTCCTAAATCTGGCCAGCGCTTTGTTCTGCCCGCACTGCATGGCTCGGCGGATGCCTTCGTGCTGGCGCAAGCTGCTGTCGAATTGAAATCACAGCAGCGCATGTTGGTTGTGATGGCCGCGCAAGCAGCTGACGCACAACGCCTGCTCGAAGAAATTCCATGGTTTGCCCCAACCGGCGAAAATTCTCTGCGTTGCCACCTGTTACCCGACTGGGAAACCTTACCTTACGACTCGTTTTCGCCACATCAGGATCTGGTTTCCGGGCGTTTGGCAACCTTATATGAAGTCCAGAATGGCCGCTGCGACGTATTGATCGTTCCCGCCGCCACTGCGCTGCTACGCATAGCGCCACCATCCTTTCTTGCTGCTTATACCTTTTATTTCAAGCAGGGTGAAACGCTGAAGGAAGACCGGTTAAAGTCACAATTGACGCTTGCTGGCTACAACCACGTCACGCAAGTCATGTCGCCAGGCGAATACTCGGTGCGTGGTGGCCTGATTGACCTGTTCCCTATGGGCTCGGCACTTCCATACCGTCTTGACCGGGTTGGCGACACCATAGAATCAATCCGCACCTTCGATGCTGATTCGCAGCGCTCCTTGTATCCGGTAAACGAAGTACGACTGCTGCCGGGACGAGAATTCCCGATGGATGAAGCGTCGCGCGCCGGATTTCGCAGCCGCTGGCGCGAAGCGATTGAAGGCGATCCGACACGCTCGGTGATCTACCGCGACATCGCAAGTGGTATTGCATCCGCAGGAATTGAGTATTACTTGCCACTGTTTTTCGAGGAAACTGCAACGCTGTTCCAGTACCTGCCGGCAGATGCCAGTATCGCTTTGCTTGGCGACATTGATACGTCGATCAAACGCTTCTGGGCCGATACGCGTACACGCTACCAGTTCCTGAAATCTGACAGCGAGCGCCCGATTCTGGCACCGGAAAGACTGTTTCTAACAGATGAGGATTTCTTTTCCCTGGCAAAGCCGCATGGCCGCTGGGTGGTACAACGCGAAGACGCCCCATCGGAACTATCTTCCCCCATCCCGGATGTCGCAGTCAATCGACGCGCTGACGACCCGCTCGCTAGCCTGCGCGCCTTTATAAAAAAATCCGGCAAACGCATCATGATATGCGCCGAATCCAGCGGTCGGCGCGAAACGATGCAGCAATATTTTAACGAATACCAGTTATCTGTCTCACCGTGTGATGGCTATGCCGATTTTGCCAGTGCCAGCGCGAACCTGATGTTTGGCGTCGCTCCCATGCAAGCCGGTTTTGCACTCACGGAAGAACTCAGCAACTTGGCATTCATCACGGAAACCGAGCTCTATGCGGGCTCAGGCCGCCGTGCTGGAAAACGCAGACAAGAAGGCGCTACGCAGATCGAATCGATGCTGCGTGACTTGTCTGAACTGAAAATCGGCGACCCGGTAGTACATGTGAATCATGGTATCGGCCGCTACCGCGGCCTGATCAGCATGGATATGGGCGAAGGCGAGACTGAATTCCTGCACATTAGTTATGCGAAGGAAACGCGTCTGTATGTGCCGGTATCGCAATTGCATGTTATCTCGCGCTATTCGGGCGCATCGCCAGACGACGCGCCGCTGCACATGCTCGGCTCTGGACAATGGGAAAAATCCAAGCAACGCGCTGCGCAGCAGGTGCACGATACCGCAGCCGAGTTGCTAGATCTCTATGCACGCCGTGCGCTGAGGCAAGGACATGCCTTTCAGCTTTCATTGCGCGACTATGAAACCTTTGCCGACAGTTTTGGCTTTGAGGAAACGCCCGATCAGAGCGAAGCAATCAAAGCTGTCATACAGGATATGACGTCCGGGCAGCCAATGGATCGTCTGGTATGCGGTGATGTCGGTTTTGGCAAAACAGAAGTCGCATTACGCGCTGCATTTGTTGCTGTCATGGGAGGGAAACAAGTTGCCATTCTCGCGCCAACCACCCTGCTAGCCGAGCAGCATGCACAAACTTTCGCCGACCGCTTTGCCGATTGGCCAATCAAAATTGCAGAATTATCGCGCTTCCGTACTGGCAAGGAGGTAACAAAGGCGATTCAGGGGCTAGCCGAAGGCACCATCGACATCGTGATCGGCACACACAAACTGCTGTCGCCTGATGTGAAATTTGCACGCCTTGGCTTGGTCGTGATCGATGAGGAACACCGCTTTGGTGTGCGCCAAAAAGAAGCACTGAAAACCATGCGCGCCGACGTCGATGTGCTGACGCTAACCGCAACGCCAATCCCACGTACACTGGGTATGGCGCTCGAGGGTTTGCGCGACTTTTCTATCATCGCGACCGCGCCGCAAAAACGACTCGCCATCAAGACTTTCGTGCGTAACGAAAACGACTCCGTGATCCGCGAAGCCTGTACTCGCGAATTAAAACGAGGTGGGCAAGTCTATTTTCTGCACAATGAAGTTGAAACTATCGAAAACCGACGGGAAATGCTTGAAGAGCTTCTTCCAGAGGCTCGTATCGCAGTTGCACATGGCCAGATGCATGAACGCGAACTTGAAAAGGTAATGCGCGACTTTGTGGCAAAGCGCTTTAATATCCTGCTGTGTACCACGATTATTGAAACCGGCATCGACGTGCCGAGCGCAAACACCATGATCATGCATCGCGCAGACAAGTTTGGCCTCGCACAATTACACCAGTTGCGTGGCCGCATTGGGCGCTCACATCATCAGGCATACGCCTATCTGCTGGTAACTGATATACGCAGCCTGACCAAATTGGCACAGCGGCGACTGGAAGCGATCCGGCAGATGGAAGAGCTCGGTAGCGGCTTCTTCCTTGCGATGCACGATCTTGAAATCCGGGGCGCTGGGGAGGTACTTGGAGAAAATCAATCTGGCGAAATACACGAAATCGGCTTCCAATTGTATTCGGACATGCTGAAGGAAGCGGTACGCGCACTGAAGAATGGCGAAGAACCCGATTTTGACACACCGATTCACGGTGCAACTGAAATCAATCTTCACGTTCCAGCGCTGCTACCAAGCGACTTTAGCCCTGGGGTAAACGAGCGCCTGTCGGTCTATAAACGCTTTGCAAACTGTGAGTCGCAGGATGCGATCGACGACCTGCAAGAAGAACTGGTGGATCGCTTCGGTGATTTGCCCGATCAAGTACGAGCACTAGTTGAAACGCATCGCCTAAGAGTGCTGGCCAAATCGGTTGGCATCGTCAAAATTGATGCGCATACTGAATTTGCGGTACTGCAGTTCCAGCCCAAGCCGCCGATTGACTCGATGCGTATTATCGAGCTGATCCAAAAGAATCGCCATATTAAATTGAACGGGCAGGACAAGCTGCGCATCACTGTCAGCATGCCCGACCTCGCCACGCGTGTGACACAGCTCAAAACAATAATCCGCTCACTGGCAGGATAAGTTGCGCCAGCAATAAGCGACAATTTCCAAAATTTTCACTATAAAAAAAGCGCCTTGAAAGGCGCTTTTTCATTTTCAAAAACAACAGATTAATGCGTGATTACACTCGTATCCTTTGATGCCTCGGGTGCAGCAACGGCAGGCGTTGTCGCAGGCGTTGCTTCTGGCAAAGGTACTGGTGCATGTTCAAGAGCAATTTCAAGCACTTTGTCGATCCAGCGTACAGGGATGATATCCAGCTTGTTTTTCACATTGTCCGGAATATCCACCAAGTCCTTGGTATTTTCAAATGGAATCAGCACAGTCTTGATGCCGCCCCGTTGAGCCGCGAGCAGTTTTTCCTTCAATCCGCCAATCGGCAATACTTCACCACGCAGGGTAATTTCCCCCGTCATCGCCACGTCCGCCCTGACTGGAATCCCGGTGAGTACCGACACCAAGGCCGTGGTCATGGTAATGCCTGCGGATGGACCATCCTTCGGTGTTGCACCCTCAGGAACGTGGATATGGATGTCGCTCTTCTCAAATGCATCATCCCTGATGCCAAGCCTTTTGGCACGACTGCGCACAACCGTACGCGCTGCTTCGATTGACTCCTTCATCACGTCGCCCAGCGTTCCGGTACGGATGATGGCACCCTTGCCGGGCACAGTGGCTGCTTCAATCGTCAGCAACTCGCCGCCGACCTCGGTCCAAGCCAAGCCCACGACCTGCCCAACCTGGTTTTCTTTTTCTGCAACGCCATAATCAAACTGACGTACGCCAAGGAACTTGTCGATATTTTTCGAGTTGATGGTGACTTTTCGCTCCTGCTTCTTGAGCAAAAGCATTTTCACGACCTTACGGCAAATTTTGGAAATTTCTCGCTCCAGCGATCGCACACCCGCTTCACGCGTGTAATAACGGACGATGTCGCGTATGGCCGCTTCAGTCACGTTGATCTCAGTGACCTTCAAACCGTTATTAGTGATTTGCTTGGGCAACAAATATTTCTGCGCGATGTTAGTTTTTTCATCCTCTGTATATCCAGACAGGCGTATTACTTCCATCCGGTCCAGCAAAGGTGCAGGAATATTAAGCGAGTTTGAAGTCGCAATAAACATCACATCCGACAAGTCAAAATCAACCTCGATGTAATGGTCGGAAAAAGTATGGTTCTGTTCCGGATCGAGTACCTCAAGCAACGCCGATGATGGATCGCCGCGGAAATCTGCACCGATTTTATCCACTTCATCCAGCAAGAACAGAGGATTGCGTACCCCGGCCTTATTCAGGCTTTGAATAATTTTGCCTGGCATCGATCCGATGTATGTACGGCGATGACCACGAATTTCTGCTTCGTCGCGCATGCCACCCAGTGCCATCCGCACGAATTTGCGGTTGGTGGCACGTGCGATGGACTGACCGAGCGAAGTTTTGCCCACACCCGGCGGCCCGACGAAACACAAAATTGGGGCTTTGAGTTTATCAACGCGTTGTTGAACTGCAAGATATTCAAGTATCCGTTCCTTGACCTTATCGAGTGCATAGTGATCGCCCTCAAGCACCTTCTCGGCGTGCGCCAGGTCATTATTGACCTTCGACTTCTTCCGCCAAGGCAAACTGACAAGCGTATCAATATAATTGCGCACCACAGTCGCCTCAGCAGACATTGGAGACATCATCTTCAGCTTCTTAAGCTCTGATTGCGCTTTGTCACGCGCCTCTTTAGGCATTTTTGCTGCCAGAATTTTTTTGTCGAACTCATCAAAGTCCGTACCTTCTTCGCCTTCGCCAAGCTCCTTCTGGATCGCCTTGACTTGTTCGTTCAGGTAGTACTCACGCTGAGATTTTTCCATCTGGCGCTTAACCCGACCACGAATCCGCTTCTCGACTTGCATGATGTCGAGTTCGCCTTCCAGTTGACCCAGCAAATACTCCAGTCGCTTCGATATCTCAAACGTTTCAAGTACGACCTGTTTCTGCTCCAATTTCAAGGGCAAATGCGCAGCTACCGTATCCGCAAGGCGTCCGGCATCATCAATGCTGGACAGAGAAGCCAGGATTTCAGGCGGAACTTTTTTGTTTAATTTGACATATTGATCAAATTGTTGAACGATCGCACGACGCATCGCCTCAACTTCGGCATCCTCTTCGACGACGGATTCAATCGGCTCCACATCCGAAATAAAATGTGATTCCAGATCAGTGATCTGTGTGATACGAGCCCGTTGCACACCCTCGACCAATACCTTAACGGTGCCGTCAGGCAACTTGAGCATTTGTAGAATATTGGCTACGCAGCCAATTTCATAAATGTCGCTGGCGAGAGGTTCATCCTTGGCGGCGGCTTTTTGCGCTGCAAGCATAATGGTCTTGCCCTGATCCATCGCGGCTTCAAGCGCTTTGATAGAACGAGGACGCCCCACAAACAGCGGTATAACCATATGCGGAAACACAACAACGTCCCGCAGCGGCAGCAAGGCCAGCTTGGTTGGTTCAGTAAATGTGGATGTAGTCATGGCAAACCTTATTTGAAATCACTGTTAATAATGTCGGCATCAAAAGCCGAAAAACAAGGTTGTGCAAGAAAAAATTACTGAAATAGGCAAAATTCTGAAGGAAAGCCCGTTTCTGGTTTTATTTTACGGCTTTCAAAGAATGCTTGCATGATTTTGCTCACATGCAACGCATTTTTGGATAGAAGAGAGGAGGATTTCGATCCATTCGTGCAATTTCTTGCAGAATGGATCGTTTTTTTAACTTGCAGCTTTTTGCTGATCTTGATAAATCAACAGTGGTTTGGCGCGATTGGTAATCGTGTTTTCATCAATCACAACCTTGATGACATTCTGTTCGGTAGGCAAGTCGTACATGACATCAAGTAGTACATTCTCAAGAATTGAACGCAAGCCACGCGCACCGGTCTTGCGTGCCAATGCCTTTTTAGCAATAGCTTGCAGTGCAGCAGGCCTGACTTCGAGCTCAGCACCTTCCATTTCAAGCAGTTTGGAGTATTGCTTGATCAATGCATTCTTGGGTTCGAGCAAAATCTGGATCAATGCTTCTTCGGTCAAATCGTTCAGAGTCGCAACTACCGGCAGTCGACCAACCAACTCAGGGATCAAACCAAACTTAATCAAGTCTTCCGGCTCGACGTCCTGCAGCACAGCGATTGCATCTCGTTCGCTCTGCGTCTTGACCGAGGCTGAAAAGCCGATACCGCTCTTGTCTGAACGATTTCCGATAATTTTTGTCAGGCCATCAAAAGCACCACCGCAAATAAACATGATATTGGTGGTATCAACCTGCACAAAATCCTGGTTGGGATGCTTGCGTCCACCTTGTGGCGGTACCGCTGCCATCGTGCCCTCAATCAGTTTCAGCAATGCCTGTTGCACGCCTTCGCCTGAAACATCACGGGTAATGGATGGGTTGTCCGATTTGCGCGATATCTTGTCGATTTCATCGATATAGACAATACCGCGCTGCGCCTTGTCCACCTCATAATTACAGCTTTGCAATAATTTCTGGATGATATTTTCGACATCCTCGCCAACATAACCCGCTTCAGTCAGCGTCGTGGCATCGGCAATCACAAAAGGCACATTCAACATGCGCGCCATCGTCTGCGCCAATAAAGTCTTGCCTGAGCCAGTAGGGCCGACCAGCAAAATATTGCTTTTCGACAACTCGACATCATCCTTTTTGCCCTGATGCTTGAGTCGTTTGTAATGGTTGTACACAGCAACAGAAAGAATGCGCTTGGCCTTCTCTTGTCCGATCACATATTGATCGAGTAGCGCGCAAATTTCCTGCGGTGTCGGTAAATCAGATTTTGGCTCTTTACCCAGTTCAGCAATAGATGCCTCATCCCGGATGATGTCGTTGCACAGGTCTATACACTCATCGCAGATGAAAACCGATGGGCCAGCGATGAGTTTTTTAACTTCGTGCTGGCTTTTGCCGCAAAATGAGCAATAAAGCAGCTTCTCGCTACTGGTAGATTTTTTGTCAGCCATTCTTGGGAGTATTAAATAAATTTGATAGAAACGCCATGCAAAACAATTTGTCTGCATCTACAAGATAACACAACAAGCTGACTATGTCGCGACGATCAAAAAAAGCCCTAAGCGAGAACGCTTAAGGCTTTTTTAAAAATATCGCTACGTCAGTCGCGAGTGATCAATACCTTGTCAATAAGGCCATATCCTACGGCATCATCGGCAGACATAAAGTTGTCTCTTTCGGTATCCTTGCCGATTTGCTCGATCGTCTGTCCGGTTTTCTCAGCCAGAATGCCGTTCAAACGCTCGCGCAAGTACAGAATTTCGCGTGCCTGAATTTCGATATCGGTTGCCTGCCCCTGCGCGCCGCCTGATGGTTGGTGAATCATGATGCGCGAATTCGGCAAAGAAAACCGCTTGCCCTTGGCACCAGCCGCCAGCAAGAACGCACCCATTGATGCCGCCAGTCCAGTGCAAAGTGTCGACACTTCAGGTTTGATGAACTGCATCGTGTCATAAATTGCCATGCCAGCTGACACCGAACCCCCAGGGGAGTTGATGTAAAGCGAGATTTCCTTATCAGGATTTTCGCTTTCAAGAAACAGCAATTGCGCGACAATCAGATTGGCAGAATGGTCATTCACTGGGCCAACCAGAAAAATGACGCGCTCCTTCAACAAGCGGGAGTAGATGTCATACGCCCGCTCACCACGACCACTTTGTTCAACTACCATCGGCACCATGCCAAGCATCTCGGTGTCCAGCGCAGATTTACGATCCCGGAACATCATTATCTATCCTTCTGAAAGGCACTTCATCATTAGCCAGACCCAGGCAAGTGGCAAAAATTATGCTTGCGGGTTCTTTGACATTAATTCATTAAAAGGCATCACTTTGTCGACCACTTTGGCTTTGCCGAGAACGTATTCCATCACATTTTCTTCAATCACCAAGGACTCCACTTCAGCCATGCGGTTGCGATCAGCATAGTAATAGTTGATGACCATTTCTGGATCCTGATAGCTCTTTGCCAAGGCCTCAACCTTCGCTCTGACCTGCTCTGGCGTTGCTTTCAATTCATGCAGTTTTACCATATCGGACAAAATCATGCCCAAACGAACGCGGCGCTCGGCTTGTGGCGTAAACAATTCAGGCGGCAATGCCATCGTGGCTGGATCCATACCGCTTTGCGACATGTTCTGGCGCATCATGCCCATCAAATGGGTAATTTCCTGATCGACCAAAACTTTGGGTACGTCACATTCGGAAACCTTGAGAAGCGCATCCATCACGTTATTTTTGTTGATGGCTTTCACACGACTATCAGCCTCACGCTCAAGATTCTCCTGAATCTCTGCGCGCATTTTGCTGATGTCGCCATCAATGCCCAGAGATTTAACAAAATCAGCGTCAACTTCAGGCATATGCGCCCATTCCAGCTTTTTCAGTGTCACGGTGAATTCCGCCGTCTTGCCAGCGACATCCTTACCTTGATAATCGGCAGGGAAGCTCAAAGGGAATTTTTTGCTGGCGCCCACAGTCATGCCAAGAACGGCAGTCTCAAATTCAGGCAACATCTGACCTTCACCCAGAATAAAGGCGTAGTCCTCTGCCTTGCCGCCATCAAATTCAACACCATCAAGCGTACCGACAAAATCAATGGTCACACGATCATTGTTCTGTGCTGTCAGGTCAGCACCACCATCGCCATGCTCTCCGTGCTCACCCTTTACGTGGTAATGGGCTTGACGCTTGCGCAAAACATCAATCGTTTTATCGACTTCGCTATCTGCGATTTCAACTTTTACCTTTTCGATCTCTACATCAGAGAAGTCGCCGATTTTGACTTCCGGATAAACTTCAAAGGTTGCGTGAAAAGCGAATTGGTCTTCTGCTACATCGTCCAACTTCGATTCAATGCTAGGGTAGCCGGCAACACGCAAGTCGTTTTCAGCCGCAGCAGCACTGAATGATGCATTGATCATCTTATGCAATACATCTGTCCTGATATCGTGCTCATGCTGCGCTGCAACCAGCTTTAGCGGCACTTTTCCTGGGCGGAACCCGGGAGCTTTTGCTGTACGGGCGCGAATTTTTAGGAGTTTATCCACTTCGTTTTGAACCTCATCACGCGGAAGGGTGATGGTGATACGACGCTCAAGTTTTTCCAGGGTTTCAACGGTTGCCATGTAAATCGTCCAATAAATAAAAAATTCTGTGGTGCGTGGTAAGCCGCATGCACCCCGGCAGACCACACAAAGTCAAGTCCGCTATTTTAGCTGAAATTGACTATTTGCATCAAGAAACTACCGATCTGCCCATATATAGTAGTGAAATTAACGCATATGACATTCCCACACGTTTCATGCGCACGAAATTTCGCCTATCATTCGCCTGTCCAATTCCTGCTTCATAGGCCAGAATGTCGGTAGACCACTACGAAAATTTCCCAGTTGCATCCGTTCTGCTGCCAAAACGTCTGCAGCCAGCGGTTGAGACCATTTATGCTTTTGCGCGTAGTGCAGATGACATCGCAGACGAAGGTAATGCCGCGCCCGACATCCGGCTAGAAATGCTAAATGGCTATGAGACGGCACTGGATCGGATACAAAGCGGGCTAGTTGCAAAATCAGCGCTGTTTCAAGCGTTGGATGATGTCATCCGCACTCACCGCTTGCCGCTGCAAGCCTTTCGCGACCTGCTATCCGCCTTCAAGCAAGACGTCGTTACTACCCGTTACGCCAATTTTGATGCGCTAGTTGATTATTGCCAACGTTCAGCCAATCCGGTCGGTGAACTCATGCTGCATTTATACGATGCGGCAACCGAGCAAAATCTGCGAGACTCTAATGCCATCTGCACGGCATTGCAATTGATCAATTTCTGGCAAGACGTTGCAATTGACTGGCAGAAAGAGCGCATCTATTTGCCGCAGGATGATATGGAGCTGTTTTTGGTAAGCGAAGCACAAATCGACGATGCGCTGGTCAATAGTGCATGGCGCAAGCTGATGCAGTTTGAAGTCGACCGAACCCGTGCGCTGATGTTATCTGGCGCAGGATTGCCACTGCGCCTGCCTGGTCGAATCGGCTGGGAGTTGCGACTAGTGGTTCAGGGAGGGTTGCGCATACTTGAGCGCATAGAGGCTGCTGACTATGACGTATTTCGCAAGCGGCCCAAGCTTGGCCCCATCGACTGGCTCGTCATTGGTTGGCGCGCTTTGGACTAAGGCAGCACCGCTCTCATCACTCCATCTGCGGCAGTCGCCCATCCCTGATGAGCACCGGCACCTGAGTAGCTCTGGTTGCCGCATCAGCCGCATCTGCCGCTTTTTTTTGCGCCTTGTTTTTCCTGTGCAACAAGCCTTCGGCGATATCTTCATGGCCGAACTGCTGCGCAAAAGTCAGCGCGGTCATCCCCAAGTCGTTTTGCTGGCTTGCATCAGCGCCAGCATCCAGCAGCATCTTGACTGTATAGATATGCCCGCCATGCGCCGCCATCATCACGGGCGTGGTTTTGTTGGGTGACACCGCGTTGACATCGGCAGACTTGTCGAGCAAAAGTTGCACTATTTCATTGCTGCCAACAAATGCCGCGTAATGCAAGGCGGTCCAACCGGGCTGGTTCACTTCGGCACCGTGTGCCAGCAGCGCCTCTACTGCGGGTTTGTTTTTCTTGAACGCTGCCACCATCAACGCAGTATCGCCATTGCGCGCCCGGATATTCAAGTTGATGCCACGCGCATTCAACAACAAGGCAAAGACCTTCATCGAATCTTCACGTACCGCCATCATCAACGCCGTCTCGCCTCTTTGCGAGTCGGTCAGGTTCGGGCTGATCCCGCGCTGCAACAACGACGCCATCTGTCCCTTATTATCCATTTTGGCGGCCTTGAAGAAATCATCCGTCGAATTGGCAAGGCATGGCAAAGACATCATTAATCCGGCCAACAGCGCAACTATGGCGGTTAATAGATACCGCCGCGCCTGCAATATACCGAATACTGACATCAAGTTAAACATTAATTAATCACCGTACCAGATTGAATAATTTAAAGAAATTATCTGATGTATGCTGTCCAACCGACTCTACCGACACCTTCTTCAACTCGGCAATGCGTTTTGCCACATAACGGACGTTGGCTGGCTCGTTGTCCTTGCCGCGATGCGGGTCGGGTGACAGATATGGCGAATCCGTTTCGATCAGCATGCGCTCCAGCGGCACCTGACAGGCGACTTCGTGCAACTCTTTCGCCGCCTTGTAGGTCACGATGCCGGAAAAGGAAATGTAAAAACCCATATCCATCGACGCCTGCGCCATCTCCATCGTGTCGGTAAAACAATGCATGACGCCGCCGGGTCCCCCCTTATCCGTGCCAGCCCCTTCTTCACGCATGATACGCAGCGTATCCTCCGACGCCTTGCGTGCATGGATGATCAGCGGCTTACCGCATTCCTTCGCAGCACGGATCTGAATACGGAAACGCTGGCGTTGCCACTCCAGATCACCCTGATGGCGGTAATAATCCAGACCCGTCTCGCCAATCGCAATCACTTTGGGGTGATCTGCCAGCTTGACCAAGGTTTTTATATCTGGCTCAACTGTTTTCTGATAACCGGGATGGACGCCCACAGACGCATAAATGTGCGGGTAGGCCTCTGCAATTTTCAGAATACTCGGAAAATCGGGCAAATTGACTGCAGCACACAACGCATGGGTAATCTGGTTCTCTGCCATGTTGCGCAGAATGTCTGGCAAACGATTGGACAGCTCCGGGAAATTGATGTGGCAATGGGAATCGACAAACATGATTAGCACACTTAAAGACGAAAGCAGCGCAGCGTTAACGCCATAGCATCTGCCATTGACAATAGAAATAAAGGCTGCCGAACCAATAATCGGCAGCTTGAGGGTGTGGAGGAATTATACGGTATGCGTACCGCGGGATGAACGTAGCGCTGTTCCGAGATGTTTCTCGATCGTCACCCGGGCGCGTACACCTGATTCGTCGGCAGGAAAATGGACACCTATGCCCTGAGTCTTGTTGTTATTCGCACCTGAAGGCGTCACCCACACTACACGGCCCGCAATCGGGTACTTGCTAGGCTCATCCATCAAGTCAAGAATCAGGAATATCTCGTCGCCCAACTTGTAAGGCCGGGTCGTGGGCACAAAAATGCCGCCATTTTTCAAAAAAGGCATGAAAGCGGTATACAGCGCTGAGCGCTGCCTGATAGCAAGAGACAATACCGATGGCCGCACGGCTGGCGCCGCAACTGGTGCTGCCGGCGCCGCATTTTCAGGGCTTGTTTCTGACATAGCTTTCCTTTCAGGAAACGACTTCCAGGTACTCGAGCAGCATATCTTCTAAAAAGAGACGGGGCACCAGTGGATGTTCGGCTATCAAGTTGCGCGTGCTGACTGCTTTCAACAAAGACAATAAAGCAGCAGGTTCTGACTGGGCTGCTAATACCGCCAACTCTTTTTTATAACGCGGATAATAACGAACCACACCCGTATATCTTAGCGAAAATATATCATAGAGCCAGCGCTGCATCCATGAAATCGACTGCTTCACCGGTGCTTTCTGCAATCGTTCGGCGATCTTTAGCGCCCCGACAACACTTGGCTTGGACAAATGCGCCAGGAATTCATCCATCTCTTCCCGGCCGCCGGCTTGCGACAGCTCGAGCGCGGTCAGCGGAGAACCGCCCTGCTCAGCCAACCAAACCTCTGCCTCCTTGACGCCCTGCCCAAGCAGCCATTGCAAGGACTCTTCACGCGCAGGCAGCGGCAGCGGTATTTTGCGGCAACGCGACAAAACGGTCGGCAACAAGCGGTCGATATTACTGGAAACCAGCAAAAACACCGTGCCGGGCGCCGGCTCTTCCAGCATTTTTAGCAAGGAATTGGCGGCCTCAACCCCCAATGATTCTGCAGGATAAAGCACAACCACGCGTCGCCCCTGCCGATGAGTGGAGATATTCATGAAGTCCGAAAGGGCGCGAACCTGCTCAATTCGGATGGCTTTAGATGGCGCTTTCGAGGATGTCTTACCACCTGACTTTGCCTCGCCCGCCTCTTCCTCAGCCTCTCCTTCGGCCTGAGATTCAAGCGCATCCAGTACACCCGGCCGGATGCGTCGATAGTCCGGATGACTGTATTGACTAAACCATCCACACGATGCGCACACCCCACAAGCATGTCCATCTGGCAATATATTTTCGCACAATAGCGATTGTGCAAAATGCTCAACAAATGTTGTTTTACCAATGCCTGACGGGCCGTGAAACAAAATGGCATGTGGCAAACTGGCGCGCATTTGCTGTATTTTCTGCCACAGCCCTTCTTGCCACGCATAAACAGTATTATTCATTTAAATTCAATAGATTGCAGAAAATTATTAAACCAAAAAAACATAAGTGGCCGAAGAAATATTATTCAACATAATCAAATAGTTACAATTATTTCTTGCAAAATACTCTGAATATCACTTATCGTCTGTTGTGAGTCGATTATCCTAAAGCGTTCAGGAAACTCTGCCGCCCGGCGCAAATATTCAGCTCTGGTAGCAGCAAAAAATTCCGCCTTCTCCCGTTCGAATTTATCCAGCTCACGCGTTGCATCCAGACGTGCGCGCGCAACCTCCAGCGGCACATCAAATAACAAAGTCAGATCAGGTTGGCGCTCAGGATGCACCCATTGCTCCAGTGTGCGCAGTTTATCCAGCGCCAGTTTGCGCCCGCCGCCCTGGTAGGCAAAAGTTGCATCGGTGAACCGATCCGAGATCACCCAGTCGCCCCGCGCCAGCGCCGGCTCGATCACCTGCGCCAGATGTTCGCACCGCGCAGCGAACATCAATAGCGCCTCCGTTTCGAGGTGCATCTTTTCATGCAGCAACAACTCACGCAGCTTTTCTCCCAGACTAGTACCGCCCGGCTCGCGCGTAACAACCACATTTACTCCGCGCGCCTTGATCAGCCCTGCCACATAGTCGATATGGGTCGACTTGCCCGCGCCATCTATGCCTTCAAAGGTGATGAATTTGCCTTGAGCATTATTAATCATTGTGATCTTCCGGAGCGCTGATAGAGATTGACGGCGCGGTTATGGTCGTTCAGGTTGCTGGAAAATTGGCTGGAGCCATTCCCTCGCGCAACAAAATACAAAGCATCTGTTTTGGCCGGATTCAGTGCTGCCGCCAGCGATTCCACGCCAGGCAATGCAATCGGCGTCGGCGGTAGACCCGCTCTCGTGTAGGTATTGTAAGCGGTGTCGGTCTGCAAATCGCGTTTTCTGATGTTTCCCTGATATTGCTCTCCCATGCCGTAAATCACGGTTGGGTCAGTTTGCAGCAGCATGCCAACTTTCAGACGATTGACAAAAACGCCGGCGATTTGGGCGCGCTCGGATCTTTGCCCAGTTTCCTTTTCAACAACAGACGCCATAATCAACGCCTCATAAGGCGTCTTGTAAGGCAAGCTCTGATCCCGCTTTTCCCATTGCTCGTTTAATCGCTTCATCATGCCCGCATACGCCTGACGGTAAATTTGCAACTCGCTCGAACCCTTGGCAAACAGATAGGTGTCAGGAAAAAAGAGACCCTCCGCATATTTATACTCAGAGCCAATTTTAGTCAGTAACTCCTGATCCGACATATTTGCGGTATCGTGCTTCAAGGCAGGATGTGCTGCCAGCGCCTGACGCATTTGCTTGAAGTTCCAGCCTTCGATGATCGTCAAGGACTCTTGCGCAAACTCACCGCGCACCAGCTGTTCGATCAGCCGCATTGGCGTTGTTCCCAGCTTTAATTCATAATTACCGGCTTTGAGCTTGCTGCCTTGGCCGGTAATCCGCATCAGCATCATAAACAGCGTCGGGTTCAAGGGGATGCCCGCATCGTCAATTTGCTGCGCAGTACCACGTACGCTACTACCAGGGCGCACCGCAAACTCTATTGGTTGGCCTTCAGTAAGGATGGGCTGCTGCGCCCAATAGGCAAAGCTAGCAGCAAACAACAGCACCAGAACCAGCAAGACAGCGACGCTCTTGGTGAACTGTGAAGTGCCTTTTCGACGTTTCGACGAGGATTTCATTAAATCTCTATAATTCCATAAAACGTAATCATAACGTTTCGCCGCTAGCTTCCCATATCGATCAGCAACAAATAAAAGTGCCCATGACTGCAACGCAACAATTTTCTGATCAATATGCGGCTCTTTCCGCCTTGACAGAAACCACGTCCGGAATCGATTTTGCCACCACTCGCGCAGGATTCGTCGCGCCACTGACCGACCTTGGGTTGATGAGCTTTGCCGGAGCCGATGCCGTCAGCTTCCTGCACCGCCAACTGACCAACGACGTTGAGCACCTCGACCCCTTACACGCGCGACTGGCTGGCTACTGCACCGCACAAGGCCGCCTGCTCGCCACCTTCCTGATGTGGAAATCTGGCGAACAAATCCTGTTGCAGCTGCCGCTGGACATTCAGCCAGCGCTACAAAAACGCCTGCAAATGTACGTATTACGCGACAAGGTCAAGCTCACCGATGCCAGCGCAGACTGGATACTTTTGGGTTTGGGCGGTGCGGCCGCAACAGAAGTGCTGGCGCAATGGTTTGCACCAATGCCAGCCGAACCTTATGCGAAGGTGGATAACGAGCATGGCAGTTTGATCCGCGTTGCCGATGCTTTTGATGCGCCGCGCTACCAATGGATCACCACTGCAGATATTGCCAGCAAGGTTTGGCCAATATTGCGTGCCAGCCTGAAACTTGCGACCAAGGATATCTGGCACTTGGCAGACATCAATGCCGGTGTACCGCAAATCACCACGGCCACGCAGGAAAAATTTGTCGCGCAAATGGTGAATTTTGAAATTCTCGGCGGCGTCAACTTTAAAAAGGGCTGTTATCCCGGCCAGGAAGTTATTGCCCGCAGCCACTATCTAGGCAAAAACAAACGCCGCATGTTAGCCGCCGCTATCGATTTGCTGAATAGCGATGTGGCTGCTGTTGCCGGAACTGAACTCTACGCTGATGCCGACCCAAGCCAGCCCTGCGGAATGATAGTGAATGCAGAACGCCGCAATGGCGACCTGGTCGATTGCCTGGTATCCATCAGAATCCCAGTACCGAACGAGGGTGCAGTCCATCTTGGCTCACCACAAGGCCCGAGCTTGCATTTCAAACCGCTGCCATATGCGTTGCCTGAAGAAAACGAGCGACCTTGAACCCTCGTTTTAATTGCTGAGCCTATGTGTCTGATTATTTTTGCATGGCAGTTAATGCCATCCACCCCGCTCGTGGCCGCTGCCAACCGAGATGAATTTTTCGATCGGCCTACTGCGCCCGCAAGTCAGTGGGAGGATCACCCTGAAATCTTGGCTGGACGGGATTTGAAGGCAGGCGGGACCTGGATGGGCGTCACGCAAGATGGTTCGATAGGCAGCCGCTTCGCCGCTATCACCAACATTCGCGCCCCTTCGGAAAGAAGGAAAGATGTACCTTCACGCGGCATGCTGGTCAAAGATTACCTGGCATCCCAAATAACACCGCAAGAGTATGTCGCGCAACTAGCCGCTCAAACCGATGAGTTCAACGGATTCAATTTGCTGGTGGGCGACCGCAACACGCTGATCTGGTATTCCAATCGCGGTCAGAATGATCCGCGCAATGGACAAGCGCTGCAACCAGGCATTTATGGCGTGTCAAATGCGCTACTGAACGACCCATGGCCCAAAGTTGTCAGTACCCGAGCACAGTTTGGCAGCCTGTTGTGCCAAAACGCACCGGAAGATGCCTATTTTGAAATGCTGGGCGATACCGCCCGTGCGCCGGACGTGCGGCTACCGGATACCGGCATTGATCTGGAAACCGAAAGACTGCTGTCATCGGTCTGCATCCAATCAGAACGCTACGGCACACGCTCGTCGACGTTGGTGCGCCTGTTTGCAGACGCACCAGCCGTACTTACGGAACAGATTGTTCGCTGATCCGCTCTGCCAGCATTTTCCCGCTCATTACTGCGTGTTCAATCTGGCCGCTGCCCTCCAGGCCAGATGTAAACCAGTCGCCGCAAGCGCCCAACTTCAGTTTTTCATCCCACAGGCAGCTTTTGGTGAGCGGCTTGGTTGATTGCGCATAATTCCACAGACTCGCCAGCGCGAGCACCGGCTGGACCCGGGAGCCGGTTGCATCCTGAAATGCCTTGATCAGCTTATCCCTGGCCCTATCTGGAGAATCCTTCAGATGTTCGGCACTCCACTCGACCCGCGACAACACGGTCCAGCGCTCGCCGTCGCGGCGTTCTGGCTTTGAGCCCTCGCGCGCAATCCAGGCAAGACGATGATGCGTTACCCAGGCGCCGTCGTATGCAAGATCCAGTGGTTGCTGGAAACCCAGCATCAAGGACCAGCACGGCACAAATCCGGCTTGCTCGGCTTTTATGGCTAACGCAGGGGCTGGTTTCAATAAACCGACTGCTAGATTGGCAGGGGTCGCCACTGCTACTGCATCAAACGGGCCGACGGAGGATGTGTTCGCATCAGCGGCGGTTTTCACTGTCAGCATCCACTTCCCGCTCTTGCCCTCAGCTTCGATGCTCTTGACCGTTGTTCCCGCGCGCACATCCAAACCTTGCGACAGATTACGCGCCAACTCACCCATACCGGGCACAGCGACAAAACGTTGTGAAGAAGCGCGCTCAGGGCCGACTACGCCATCTTCCAGCTGGACTAACTTGCCATGCCAAGGCGCAATCCAGCCAGCCTTGCGCCACACAGCGGCTTCATCTTTAAAACTGCTTGATATTGCGGTGAAAAACTGCGCGCCCTGATCAAACCCACCGACTTCTGTTTGCTGGGTATGCATGCGGCCGCCGACTTCGGCTTCCTGTTCAAAAATAGTGACGGTATGCCCTTGTGCGCGCAGTTGCCGCGCACAAACCAATCCTGAAATACCTGCGCCGATAATTGCAATATGCATGCGTATCCTCACTCAAGTAAAAACTCATTCCAGATATCTTCAATTACCACCTTGTCTTCAAGCAATAATACTGTAACAGACTGTAACAAAATAGGGCAGATCAGAATGCAAATTTCAGACATTTTAAAAATGGAAGATCATAATCACGATAGTAAAGCGTAGCAGCCGCCTGTCAAAACTGGCGCAAGGCATTCACCGATTAAGATTTCAGTGCTAGCATGCGCGCAAAAGGAAACATGTAATGATCTGGGAAGAAATCGATAATCAACTGGCAAATCTGACTGCACAAGGTTTGCTGCGCCGCCGCCGCACGCTGGAATCGCCCTGCGGGCCTGAAGCCATGCTAGATGGCCGCAAGCTGCTGTCTTTCGCCAGCAATGACTATCTCGGGCTGGCAGCTGATCCGGCACTGATCGAAGCCGCACGTGAGGCCGCAACACAATGGGGCGTGGGTGCCGGTGCATCGCATCTGGTATGCGGCCACATGACGCCGCATGAGTTGCTGGAGCAAAAGCTGGCAAACTTTGTCGGCGCTGAACGTGCGCTATTTTTCAGCACCGGCACCATGGCAAATCTCGGCATAGTGCCGGCGCTGGTCGGACGCGGCGACGCAGTTTTTGCCGACCGACTGAATCATGCCTCGCTGATCGACGCTGCCTTGCTGTCACGCGCCGACCACCTGCGCTATCCGCATAACGATCTCACCACGCTGGAAAACCAGTTATCTGCCAGCAGAGCCAAACGCAAACTGATCCTGACCGATGCGGTATTCAGCATGGATGGCGACCTAGCGCAGCTGCCGCAACTATTGCAACTGGCAGAACGCTTCGATGCCTGGCTGGTCGTCGATGATGCGCACGGATTCGGCGTGCTGGGTAAAAATGGGCGTGGCACACTCTCTCATTTCGGCATCGGCCTCAGTCAGCGCCTGATACTCATGGGCACACTCGGCAAAGCGGCAGGTGTATCCGGCGCATTTGTCGCCGGGTCGGCAAATGTGATTGAATGGCTGATGCAACGCGCCCGCACCTACATCTTCACCACCGCGTCCAGCCCAATCATCGCTGGCACCTTGCTGACCAGCCTGCAATTGATTGAACAAGGCGACACGCGCCGCGCCCACCTGCAAGCCTTGATCAGGCGATTGCAAGCTAGCCTCGCTGGTACACGCTGGAACTTGCTAACTTCGCCGACTGCGATACAGCCGATCCTGATCGGCGAAAATGACGAAGTATTGCGAGTGGCCGCAGCACTGGCCGAACAGGGCATCTGGGTGCCCGCCATCCGCCCGCCCACCGTTCCGCAAGGCACTGCCCGCTTGCGCGTATCGCTGTCGGCAGCGCACAGTCTGGCGCAGGTAGACCGGCTGGTCGAGGCATTAAGGCAATTGGAATTGCATCAAATATAGGAATGATAAAGTGACTGCACGCACCCTCACCCCAACCCTCTCCCGCCTGCAGGAGAGGGTGAGAAGTGGGCAAGATGAAGCGGTTGCCTCATCCCGCCAGACAATCGGATTGCCTGCCATGACCCCGCTTGTTTTCTGGCACGGATGGGGCATGCGCTCGACCGCCTGGCACAGCCTCGCGCATCACCTCCAACACTGCTGTGACCTGCATCTTCAGTCGCTGCCCGGCTATGATGACACCCCAGCACCGCAGCCCTACACCGCCGAAGCGGTGGTCGATGCCTTGATGGCGGAACAAACGACGCCCATTACCCTGTGCGGCTGGTCGCTAGGCGCGATGCTGGCGCTGCTGGCTGCGCAGCGCCACCCAGACAAAGTGCAGCGCCTGATTCTGATCAGTGCTACGCCGAGTTTTGTACAGCGCGATGGCTGGGCGCATGGCATTACGACTAAAGTACTTAGGGAATTTGCCAGCGCCGTCAGCGCCGATGCCACGACTGCGCTCAAGCATTTCATTGCACTGTTCAACCATGACGACGTACAAGCGCGCCACAATACACGCGAGCTGAGCGACTTCAACCTGCCGCCACAAGCAGTGCTTGACGACGGACTCGCCTTATTGCGCGACATGGATTTGCACCTGGTCGTGCCTGAAATTCACCAACCGACGCTATTGCTACACGGCGCGCACGACCCATTGATGCCGCTGGCAGCGGCCGAATGGCTGGCAGCAACGATGCCCTCGGCACAACTGGAAGTGTTTCCACAGGCTGCACACGCCCCGTTCATTTCCGACCCGGTCCATTGCGCCAAGCTGATAACTGATTGGATGCAGGTGCAATGACGGCCATCGACAAAAGCAAGGTCAGCGCCGCCTTCGACCGCGCCGCATCCACCTACGATGCGAGGGCAAATTTTCAGCATCAGATTTGCGACCGGCTCGCGAGTTTGTTGCCGCCTACCAGCCCGGAGCGCATTCTAGACGGCGGCTGTGGCACCGGCTACGGCGCAGAATTGCTGCGTCAACGCTGGCCATCAGCACAGCTCATCGGTTGCGACCTCGCGCCGGAAATGGTGCGGCTGACCCAGCAACGCGGCATACCCGCAGTCTGCGGCGACCTGGAGCACTTGCCCTTTGCCGATGACAGTTTTGACCTTGTCTGGTCCAGTCTCGCACTGCAATGGTGCCAGCTCAGCACAGCTTTTTCCGAGTTGCAGCGCGTGCTAACACCCGGCGGTACACTGGTCTGCACCACGCTCGGCGGCGGCACGCTGTTTGAACTTGAAACGGCTTTTTCCGGCATTGACCAGCACCGCCGCATCTTGCCTTTCATCACCAGACAAACGCTAGAAACAGCGCTCGCTGCAGCCGGATTCAGCCGCATCCAAATCATTCATGAAACTTGGGTGACGCGCCACCCCGACTTCAAGGACCTGCTGACGTCAATCCGTGGCATCGGCGCCAGCCAGTCCGGCCACGACCAGCGCCGCTCGCTGATGGGCAAAACCGCGTGGCAAGCGGTGCAGGCGCGCTATGAAGCAATGCGCGGTGAGGATGGCATGTTGCCAGTGACTTACGAAGTGATGTTTGTCCTAGCAGACAAGTAAGCTGCAAATATTCACATACTCCACCGTGTAATAAACATTCAGCTCGTATTATATGTCTCTCCGCCAGATTTAGGCATATACTCCAGTAAAAAATTAGGTTTGAAGGGAAAAAAACGGCTGTTTTTCGGCTGTTTGACGCTGCTGGCAGCCCAAAATCGCCGTTCTTGACCTCAACTAATAACGCGACGCGTTAATAGTCGAAGTAACAATTATTTTTGCAGCGATTCTCCGCAAACTCCGCTTTGCATCCCATTGGCGCGCTCGGCGGGCGACTGATCCAACTGCTGACGCAAACGCAGCACGTCCAGATCGCCGGTCCATCTGGCAATGACCACCGCCGCGACGCTATTGCCGACCAGATTGGTCAGCGCACGACCCAGCGACATGAAGCGGTCGATACCAAACACCAGCGCCAGCCCGGCCACTGGCACGATGTCGATGGCGGACAAGGTCGCGGCCAGCACAATAAAGCCGCTGCCGGTGATGCCCCTTGCGCCCTTGGATGTCAGCATCAGCACGCCAAGCAAGCACAGATGTTGCAGCAAACTCATCTTGGTATTGGTCGCCTGCGCGATAAACCCAGCCGCCATCGCCAGATAGATCGATGTGCCGATCATGTTGAATGAAAATCCGGTGGGCACCACCAGCCCGACGACGGATTTGGCGACCCCGAGATTCTCCATCTTGGTCATCACGTTCGGCAATACCGCATCCGAAGACGAGGTGCCGAGCACGACCAGCAATTCCTCCCGCAGATAACGCATCAGCTTCCATAGGCTGAAGTGATGCAGGCGCGCGATGAGGCCGAGCACCACAATCACAAAGACCATGCAGGTCAGGTAAAACGCCAGTAGCAACTTGCCCAATGGCAGCAGTGACGCCAGCCCGTATTTGCCGATAGTGTAGGCAATCGCACCGAATGCGCCGATGGGCGCGAGCATCATGATGAACTTGACGATGGCAAATAACGCAAATTCGGTTTTTTCAATGAGTTCAAGCACCGCCGTACCTTGGTCGGCGCACTTGTTCAAGGCAAAACCGAACAGGATCGAGAACAGCAATACTTGCAGGATGTCGCCCTTGGCAAAGGCATCGACCACGCTGTCAGGAATGATGTTGAGGAAGAAGCCGGAAACCGTCTGTGCCTTGCCGCCATTGGCGTAGGCGGTGACGCTGCCGGTATCGATGGTGGCGGGATCGACGTTCATGCCAACGCCGAGCTGGAGCAGATTGATGACGACCAAACCGGCAATCAGCGCGAGTGTGGTGACGATTTCAAAATTGAGCAGCGCCATTCCGCCCGTTCTGCCAAGCTGCTTGATATCCTTGACGCTGGCAATGCCAACCACCACGGTGCAGAAGATAATCGGCGCAACGACCATCTTGATCAGCTTGATGAAGCCATCGCCCAGCGGCTTCATCGCGGCCCCCGTCTCCGGGAAAAACTGACCCAGCAGGAAGCCGGCGATGAGCGCGGCTAGCACCTGCACATGCAATTGTTTATAGATAGGCTTGCTCATGAGGTGGCGTGTTGCATCGACCGGATGTTTTCTTTATAGACCCAAGACGTTCCTTAGCATTTGCATTACATCAAGGCAACAAACAATTCATGACGAACTATGCGCAAAATGCGCCGCCAGCGTTTCACCCAAGCCCTGATCGACAGCGGCATCAAGCTGACGCGTCAGAGGTGCATCTACCGTCGACTCAAACACAAAGCGGCGATAGACGCTGGCCAGTGTCAACTCTTGCGGATTGACAGCCAGTTTCCAATGGTCCGACTTGTCCGCCCGAATCTGACGCTCCTTGAAAAGCGCCATCGCATCCGGATTGATCAGCTCGACCCAAGCGACAGCCAACATGTGTTGCAGGATAATCTCGATTTCATCCAGACCCAAACCGGTCTTTGCCCGTATGTCCGCCTCGGCAATCTCAGGCACACCTTCTTCTGCCGCCAGATACAGCACCTTGAGTATGGCCATTGCATCCAGAAAAACGCTGCCCGGCGTCGCGACATGCCGCCAGCGCCCATGCCAGACCAAATGGATGGCTGCCACCAAGGCTGCACCAGCCAGCGTGATCAGCCATGACAGGTAGATCCACAGCAGGAAAATTGGCACCGCTGCCAATGCACCATAAATCATCTGGTAGCTGGGGAACTGGACGATGAACAAAGCAAACAGGCGTTTGACTATCTCAAAAGCGATGGCAGCAAACAAGCCGCCCCAAACAGCTTCGCGCCAGAGAATTGTGCGGTTGGGGATCACGACATACAGCATCGTAAACGCACCAGTCATCCATACAACTGACAGCAAGGTATAAAACATGCCGTACAAAAATGACTGGTTCCTCAAGCTGCCGCCAGTCGCGCCAAAAACATATGAAGTCAAGGTCAGGGAAACGGCGAGCAAAAATGGCCCGATCGTCGCAATCACCAGATATAGCCCAATGCGCTGAAAAATCGGGCGCGGCTTTTTGATGCGCCATATCTGGTTGAACGATTGTTCGATCATATTGATCATCGCGACCGAACTGACCAGCACGCCCAAAGCGCCAATAACCGATAAATGCGTTGCCTTGGTGGTAAAAATTGTCAGGTATCCCAAAATCGTGCCGGCAATTTGCTTGGGCATCATGATTTGGTCAAAATACACCTCCAGCGAAGTGCGCAAGGTACCAAACAGCGGGAAAGTTGCAAACAAGGCAAGTGCAATGGTCAGCAAGGGCACCAAAGCAAACAGGGTCGTAAACGCCAAGTTGCCAGCCGCCTGATCCAAGCGCGCCTGACCCAAGCGACGTCTGACAAAGCGCAGAAAACCACCAATATCTGACCAGGGAATGTTTCCCGGTGTAGGAAAGCGGAATGAAATCATGTGTTGGGGCAGCGTTTTAGGTGTAAAACCATCCTATAATACCAACTGTTAACTCTGCAGGGTATTCTGTTTGCGAATTGTGATCCTCCAATTCGCATCAAACCACCCGAAAATAAATCCCATGAATGCATTTTTAGATCTCTGCCGCGAAGCTGTCGGCGCGGATCACGTTTTGACCGACGCGACCGATATGGCCGCTTTTGTAACCGACTGGCGCAAACGTGCCACTGGCAATGCGCTGGCAGTAATACGTCCCACCACCACGGAAGAAGTCGCCGCCATCGTCCGTTTGTGCAACCAATTTTCTGTGCCGATCGTGCCGCAAGGCGGCAACACCGGATTGGTACTCGGCAGCATCCCCGACAAGAGCGGCAAGTCGATCGTACTGTCGCTGTCACTGCTAAACCGCATCCGCAGCATCGATACCATCAACAACACGATGACGGTGGAAGCCGGCTGCATTCTGAAAAATGCGCAGGATGCTGCGTCTGAAGCCGGACGTCTGTATCCGTTGCATCTCGCATCGGAAAGCAGCTGCACTATCGGCGGCAACCTGTCAGCCAATGCGGGCGGCGCCGCTGTGCTGCGTTATGGTAATGCACGCGAACTCTGTCTCGGCCTCGAGGTCGTCACGCCGCAAGGCGAAATCTGGAGCAGCCTGCGCGGCCTGCGCAAGGATAATAGCGGCTATGATCTGCGCGACCTGTTTATCGGTGCGGAAGGCACGCTGGGCATCATCACGGCCGCCGTGCTGAAGCTGTTCCCCAAACCAAAAGCCATCCTGACGGCACTTGCTGCTTTGAATACGCCGCGCGATGCGCTGCAATTGCTGTCAAACGGACTGACGCACTGCGATGCTGCGTTGACCGGTTTCGAGCTGATGTCAAATTACAGTCTGCAACTGGTTGCCAAGCACTTTCCGCAGCTCTATCTGCCGCTACCACTGGATCATCCGCAGTATGTGCTGCTGGAACTGTCAGATAGCGAATCCGAAGAACATGCGATGACCATGCTGGAAAATTTCCTGGGCAAAGCGATCGAAGCGGGCGAAATTTTGGATGCGACCGTCGCCTCCTCCATCGCCCAATCCAAAGCAATCTGGCTGCTGCGCGAGCATATCTCGATGGCGCAGGCGCTGGAAGGCAAAAACGTCAAGCACGATATCTCGGTTGCGCCATCACGCATCGCTGACTTCATCACAACCACCGATGGCCTGCTGCAGCAGCATTTTCCGAAATGCCGCATGGTGACTTTCGGCCATCTTGGCGATGGCAACCTGCATTACAATGTTTCGGCACCTGAAGGCGTCTCGCCAGATGAATTTCTCAAGCGCCAAAGCGAGATCAACCGCGTGGTACATGACAGCGTGTACCAGTTTGACGGTTCGATTGCAGCCGAACACGGTGTCGGAGCATTGAAGCTCGATGAAATCCGGGAGTACCAGCCGGATATCGAAATCCAGCTTATGAAAAAAATCAAAACGGCGCTAGATCCCGACAAGTTGATGAATCCAGGAAAAGTCGTTTAAGGCAAACTTCTCACTAAAACTGACATGCGAAAATTTCTATTTCTGGCCATTTTTTGCACCGCTGTTTCCACTCAGGCGACCTCAGTTTCTACGCAGGCTGCGTCCATTTCCACCCAGGCTGCGTCGGTTTACAAGTGTAAATCCGACGGCAAAGTCATATACAAGGGGCAATCCTGTAGCGATGGCAGCACGCTGAAAGTCGGCAAAGGCCCCACGGCATCTGAGCAAGCCAGCGCCCAGCAACGCGCCCAGGAAGAAAAAGCCATTGAAAAGAAACTCGAACACAAACGTGTCAAACGAGAATTGAAAGAAGAAAATGAGCGGCAAAAAGCAGCAAATAAAGCCGCTACCAAACAAAAGAAATGCGGCCAACTCAAGCAACGCATGAAATGGGCGGACGAAGATGCCGCCAAAGCGACAGGGAAAGCCGCAGAGAAATCGCAGCGCAAAGCACATCGCGCAACCGAAAAATACGTGCTGGAGTGTGGCAGTTAATTTTTAATCATTAGCGCGGCATCAACAATGCCACAAGCGTGCACAACAAAACACCGATTATTAATCCGATTACTTCAGATGACAAACCCTTCCTGATCTGAACTTGGCAGCTTGGGTCAGGAAGGGCTTAATGTCACGGAAATTATTATTTAGCTTCCTTTGGAACGCCCAGAGAAGCTGGCGGTTCAATAGACGCAGTATTAGCACTTTTTATATTTTCAATCTTCTGATTCAGCATCAGAACTTGCACTTGCGACACCATAGCCAGCTCCCTGTATTTCATAATCCCGACCATTGCCGCGACGAGTGCAAGCAGCGCGATAATAAACGACGCAGCGGTCCACAATCCGATTCTTTCTGGTTTGATAATTTAAGTGAAATCAGTTATTTTTATCTCCCTTAAGTATGTAAAATCCAACTGTGTTGCGTCAATCGCGTAATCAATTTAAAGCAATTTTCTGTATTTCAAATTTACTGCCATCCAGACTAGCCATGTGTCCGGTCATGTCCTTCCCCAGCACCAAACGAACCGAAATATCTTCACGAATATTTTTGCTCTGTATCAGTGACGACTTTCCCTGCAAGCTGGTTTGCAATGACTGTGCCTCTGCCAAATGACCATCCCGATACAAAATTTGGGTCACTTTGGTCTGGTATGGCTTCTGGTTTGTGAGCCGTTTGGTGACATATCCCTGCTTCGAAAGAAACTGGCTAACTTTGCGTGCCATGCCGCCTACGCCATTTCCGTTCGAAACCTCAAGCGTCATTTTTTGCGAAGCGGTCGACTCATCAGCGTTGCCAGCTTGTCCTCGATAACAAGCGTGTCGGCTACTGGCAGCATCTCACTACGCTTACGCTCCCGTAATTCATAGACATTGTCTGCGGTTTGCACAGCCACGATGGGGTTATCGACCAGCGGTACAACAGGATTGGGGCCAACTGTGTCCAATGCCAAACCAAGATCCAGTTGCATCACCGATTTGGGCTCATTGTGTGTAACTGGAGCAGGTGCTATCACGCTGGCTGATGCTTGGTCTTTGGCAGCAACCGATGCCTCACCCAAGGCTGCACCGGGTACTTTTTCGCCCTGTATCCGCACAACGCTTGTTTCATTCATCACACCTGCTTTGGCATAAGCTTGGCTCAGGTTGTCGCGCGTCCGTTTGTTGTCAGGTTCCAAGGTGATAGATTTTCGCAAGGCTGTCACCGAATCGAGATAACGCCCCTGCAAATAATACGCATAACCCAGATTGTTATAAAAGCGCACTGCGCCAGGCGCTTTTTCTACTGCTTTCCCGAACTCCACGATCGATTCAGCATGCCTTCCCTGGAGCCAGTACACCACAGCCAAACCATTGTGAGCATCCGCGTAACTGTTGTCAGCAGCAAGCGCTTTGTTGTAAGCAACAATTGCCTGCTCATATCGATTCCGCCCTTGATAATAACGGCCAAGTTGATACATCGCTTCCGGATTTTCTCTGGAATGCCTGACCGTCATGGTCGGCTTAACCGACCAGGGCTCGATGCTTGCCGATTTAAAATAGGCACAACCGCTCAACAGCGAAATGCCGCAAACAATCGGTAAAACAACTAATCCGTTACGCATAGCAGAACCTCCGCATAAAGAAAGATTAGCCTGCGCCCCCATGTTTCAAGAAGGGCACCAGCGTGCGATAAATATTGATGAATGCCGGGCCGAGCAAAACCAACAGCATCGTCGGGAAAATACAGAAAATAACTGGGAAGAGCAATTTAAGTGGGACTTTGGCTGCCATCTCTTCAGCGCGTTGCCTACGCCTGGTGCGCAAGGTATCGGATTCTATGCGTAGCGCACCAGAAATGCTGGTTCCGAAACGATAGGACTGCACCAACATAGCCACAAACATATCGACTTCCTCAACACCGGTTCGCAATGCGAGATTTCGTAGCGCACGTTCTCGCGTACTACCCGCACGTAACTCCAGATTAACCAGATGCAACTCATCTCCCAAAATCTGGCTTTTTAGACGAATCTCCTCGCTGACCCTCGCGAGAGCGGCATCCAAGCCCAGTCCCGCCTCAACGCACACCGTCAATAAATCAATCGCATCGGGAAAATCCTCAAAGATGACGAGTTTGCGATGGGCAATGCGCCGCTCAAGAAACACACTTGGAATGATGTAGCCGATCAAAGCCAACAAGATCAGGAATCCAATAAACCATGCTGTCTTAAACGGTATTCCGGCAATACTGGTATAGGCAAGCAATGCCCCTGGCAATGAAATGGACAGCACATATTTTGCAATAAAAAAGAGCAGCGGCGATGTTGTGCCATGGTATCCGGCATTCATAAAACGGATACGCATCCTTGTATTTTCCCAACCTTCCTTCGGTAAAGAAAGTTTAGATAATGGACCTGTGATCTGCCTGAACCTGACAACCCATCCAGAGTCAGGCTTTTTTTCTGCGCCTTCATTCAACTGCTCCAAGCGTGAACGCAATGGGCGTGGATTAAGCAACAGAAGAATCATCAGCGCTAGTGCAGACACGACGACAAAAATCAGCAACAGATAAATAATTTGTAAGGTATCAAAATTCATTGTGCTCACCTTTTGTCGGAGTTCAGATATGAATCCTGATGACGCGTCTCACCCAGTAAATCCCTAGGATCATCAAACACAACACTGTACCCGTCAGTGTCGGCCCGATTGGATCAGTCCACAGTACCTTCAAGAATTGGGGATTAAGCATATGAATAATAAATGCCAGCACGAAGGGCATTAATGAAAGAACCCATGCGGACGTACGTCCTTCTGCCGAAAGCACACGAACGTAACCAATCAGTTTTTGCCGTGCCCTTATCAGAGCACTGATATTGGCAAGCAACTCTGACAAATTACCGCCGGTATCGCGCTGGATCAGCACACAAATTACGAAATAGCGTAAGTCCGTACTTGGGACGCGGGTCGTCATGTTGACCAATGCATCCTGCACCGAAATCCCGTAGTTGATTTCGTCAAAAATAGTCGCAAACTCAGAAGCAACAGGCACTGGACATTCCTCGCCAACCATTTTCAATGCACTTGGGAATGCATGACCAGCCAGCATCGCCCTCGATATCAAATCTAATGCGTCTGGCAATTGTTGATCGATTTGCACCAAACGCTTGCGCCTTGTACGACGCACATACATCCAAGGAAATGCACTGAAAACCAAAGCAACAATAATCGCAAAGAATCCAGAAATGTTTACCAGCACTGACAGGAAATAACCAATGAAAAAAGCAAGCAGCGTTAAGCCCATAAAAATAGCCACATTCCATTTCAGTCCTGACTGGACCAGCAATCTGTCCAAGACATGGATGCGCGGGATTTGCGGCAGTATCTTCTCAAGCCAAGCTGTTTTTGAGAGGAGGTGCTGTTTGACGATGCTCGAGTTTTCTGAACTGCCACCCGCCGACAGGATGCGCAGCCGCTTTTCGATGCGCTTGGCTTCTGGTCCAAGATAGGCGTTCCATGTCAGGAAAACTCCCTCGATGAAAAGGACTGCTGCCAAAAAACCCAGAATAATAAAGAGGTAGTAAAGGATATCCATGACCCCACCTATTCATAAATTTTCGTTGGGTCAAACATATTATCTGACATCGATATGCCGTGTATGCGAAGACGTTCAACAAACTTGGGACGGATGCCAGTTGCCCGGTAATGTCCAACCACCGTGCCATCAGGCAAGATGCCTGACTGTTCGTAGACAAAAATATCCTGCATCGTGATAATGTCGCCTTCCATCCCGGTGATCTCAGCTATGCTGACCAATTTACGCTTGCCGTCACTCAATCGTGCGACCTGTATCACAACGGTAATAGCAGAACTGATTTGCTGACGCATTGTTTGGGTCGGTAGGTTAAGGCCGGCCATCGCAACCATGTTTTCAAGTCGCGTCATAGCATCACGGGGACTATTTGCATGGATCGTCGTCATCGACCCTTCATGGCCGGTGTTCATTGCCTGCAACATGTCCAGCGCCTCCGCACCCCGCACCTCGCCAAGGATGATGCGGTCGGGGCGCATGCGCAAACTATTCCTGACCAGCAGACGCTGAGGCACCTCCCCCTTACCTTCAATGTTTGGCGGCCGGGTTTCTAGGCGCACGACGTGCGGCTGTTGCAATTGCAGTTCTGCCGCATCTTCAATCGTGACAATGCGCTCAGAAGGTGAAATATAGGCAGAAAGAATATTGAGTAAAGTTGTTTTACCTGTACCCGTACCACCTGAAATCACCATATTGAGCTTCGCCTTTACCAGGCTCTCTAATATTGAGGCCATCTCCGGAGTCAAACTCTTGCGCTGAATGAAGTCATCCATGCGCAGTGGTATCACTGCAAAGCGTCGAATCGACAACATCGGGCCATCAATCGCGAGCGGTGGAATGATGGCGTTGACGCGAGATCCATCTGGTAAGCGCGCATCTACCATCGGGCTGGATTCATCTACACGCCGACCAACGCCAGAAACGATCTTGTCGATAATTTTGAATAAATGTGCATCATTCTCAAAACGAGCGTTGGTTAATTCCAGCTTCCCGTTCCGCTCAACATAGATGTTCCTGTAGGTATTGACCAAAATATCGGATATGGTGGGATCGGCCATCAACGGTTCAAGCGGCCCGAGCCCAAGCACTTCATGCTGGATGTCTATTACCAGCGCTTTGCGTTCGGCATCGTTGATCGCGATCGATTCTTCTGTGAGCAAGCGCTCGACCATGACCTTTAATTCATCACGCAACTGCAGAGGTCCCATGCTTTCCATCATTACCAGATTGACTCGATCCAGTAATTTTTGATGAATGCGCGATTTCAGTTCCTGGTACACTTTGTTGTCAACAAACGCCCCCGACGATTTCGCTATAGGTGCCAGTGATGTGTCTTCCCTGATTTCTTCTAGCCGATCTCGTAATGTCATGATCCCGCCCCCCTCATTTGACTCGCTGCTCTCTACTGCACCGCGTCTATGTTTTCATATTGCCTAACATTCAGAGCGCCTCATTGATAAAGTACAAACCAATTACATCATCAGGAGCGATTAAATAATCCAGAAAGCCAGCCTGATTTTTTTGTCGCACGCTCTCCACCTTCGGTAAGTGCTGTCGCAATTTCCTGCAAGGCTTTAGACACTGGATCATTCAGTGCAATTTTGATGATCGGGACGCCCTGATTTACCGATGCTGATACCGATTTGTAACTGTTCGGAATCGCTTTGTAGACTCGCATCCCCAGCGTATCCTCAATGTCACTCAACGCTATTTCATCGTCTTTCTCATAACGATTCACGATCAGGGAAATTTTTTCCTTTGAATGCCCCAGCTCAAGCAAGGTATGGATTACCCGTTTGGTATCGCGGATAAAGGGAAGCGTTTTCTGTAAAACGGGGAAAATCATGTCTGCATGATCAAGTGCCTTGACCGTCACAGAATTCAATACCCTGCCAACATCAAGAATCACATAGTCATATAAGGACCTGGCCAAACTCAGCAACACGGCGATATGTTCTGGCTTGATCTGCAGTGCAAACTCTGGATTTTCAGGCGCTGCCAGCACAGCATAATTCGGCAATATTTTCTGCATGCATGCGGTCAAGTACGATGCATCCAAGCGAGTAATATTATCCCCGGTCACATCAGTAAGACTGTATTCCGACCCACTATCCGACATGAATAAAACAGCATCACCAAACTGTAAATTGAGATCAAACAATGCAACGTTTGCGCCTTGCTCCGCCAGGATATACCCCAAGTTGGTTGCCAGAAAGGTGACGCCGCTGCCACCTTTGCAACCGATGAACGCAATGACTTTACCCTTCTTGCGTGGTACGGCAGACATTGCCCATTTTTTCTCAAAGCGGAGCAAGGCCGCACGAAGCGCATCTGGTGCGACAGGCATTTCCAGAACATCATGCACACCATAGCGCATCGAACTGATCAAAAAATCTGGCGACACGTTCTGACTCAGGATGATGTGCCCCAGAGCCGGGTGCTGCAAACTCAAGCGTTCAAGTACCGCAAGATCAGAAGTTTTATGGCACAAGCCATCCAAGATAAGGATATCCGGATTTTCTTTTTCAACCAGCTCTTCCAGTTGTCCAAGTCCGGCGACCGACAGCGAAATGCTCCAAGTTTCAGGCGCACCTTCGCTTTGCAGCATATGCTCCAGCACATCTGCATGGGCCTGACTGGCTGAAACAATTGCAATTTTCAACGCACACTCCTTAATATCATTAAATAGAGAACCCCATGCTCTCGGCAGGCATCGTGACTGTCGAAGCTGGAATATCCATCGCCAAATAAGAGAACAAACCCATCATCGGGATATATTGCACCGGATTGCATTCATTACCCGACGGCACACAAACCATGACCTCTACATAACGAATACAGCTGGCCGACCGGGTTGAATCGTTGCAAGCTGAAATATTATCGGTAGGGTCTGATGGAAGAAGATTACTCGCAATCACAGTTCTCGGCGCGACTTCGCTCAAGTAATTTATATTCACCCGCAGATTGGTGATTTCTGGGGCAAAGAAAAGCGCTTGTTCATCAGTCGAACCTACCCGAAAAATGGCCTCCCTCTGAATCCTGTCAATTTGTGTCGACGTAAAGTCGCTCACAACCGCATCTCTAGCAGCCATGCGCGTCACTTCCTGGACAGTATTAAAAATATAAAAGAACCGGCCAAACTCAATAATTCCAAGCAGAAAAGTGAATAAAACAACCGCAATCAAACTAAATTCAACAGCCGCCACACCACATTGTCGCTTACCGTATTTCCGCATATTGTTTAACTTGGGCGTCATAATGCGGCTCCTATAACATGTAGCGCATGATGGTGTAGGGCGCAAACGTTATCCCTCCTGCTGGCAGGATGAAGGGCATCCAAGTGCCGAGCGTCGTCTGAACCGTTACCTCCACATTGGCAGGTGCAGTGCCATCGACACAGCCAACTGCTACGTAAGAACTGCTAAGACAGGCTACGCTGACATCAGTTGGTGTCAATTGCGGTATAACACCAGCAGCATTGGCAGAATCCAGTACAAGGTTTTTAGCCTGCCCTACACCGACACTTGCAATCGTCGCCTTGCTTGTTATCGACATGAAGCGCGCACCATCACGGCTCGCTTTCGTTAACGCGTTGTAATGCCAAAAGATGCGGCCAAATTCAACGATTCCGCTGACGATCAATACCAGCAGGATAGCCAGAATTGCAAATTCAATGGCAGCCACACCTTTTGATCGTCCAGTGACGGGTCTATATAGTCTGTTTCGTTTATGCATGTTCATGGCATCACCGGTACAAACGGATATCAGCAGGCGGAATAGGGTTTGACAATAAACCGCCAAACTCAATGTAAATGTTTTTGTCGCTAGGCGTATTCGTTTTTTTCGTCAGGAAGAATTTTCCTATACCCAACACCTTTGCAGCACGGCAATTACCACCAGCCGTCTTGCAATCGATGATGGTTAGGTTTATCACCCGTCTGTTGGCTTTCCCCGTATGGGAGGGAGCTGCAAAAAACGGGCTGCCACTGCCTTGGGAATATGGTGATGTCTCAGGGTAACTAGTAGCCGTGCCATGATCATATAAGGTCGGCCATTGCGATACCGTCGAACCTTGCGGACGGCTAGATGACCACAACACGCCGTAATCTCCAAAGCTCCTAGCTGGCTGAAGGGTTCCTTTACCGTCTCTATAAGCGTGCGTCGGGACGGGCATATTTACAACCGTCCCGTTCATGTTCACTGTCGCGAAAGTAATGCTTTGCTGGGTCGGATCTGGGTTCATCCAGCTTTTTGGTGAGCCAGCAGCTGAGTCGCTGTAATTGTATTCTTTGATGTTGGCATCCGGTGGTGATGTCCCAAAGTCACACTTATTTTTGGAATTAAACACGTCAAAACGCGAGTCCAGTGCCTCAAGTTGAGGATCGGAGATACCGGTATTGGTATAGACATTTTGGCCAACCACAGGCGTAAACGTCATCTTGCCAGTACACATATAAGGCAATGACGCTGGCGTACTACCACTGCAGGCGCCAGCGGTTTGCGCAACAGGATCAACCCAATACATCGTTCCCCGCCGGCGCAGGCTGGCATCTGACATTTTATAAGTAATACCGCGCTCGTAACCCAGCTCATTGTCATTAGGGTTGGCAGGATCATCCGTCAAAGCGCAGATCGCGAGTGGTGCCACTTCAATCAAATACTTCCCAGCGACTGCCAGTCCAAAGGTCTCAGTTTGGAATTGCCCCCATATGCCGGCAAACCATGTGTCAAAAACCCGGTTGCGCGTATATACCTTCAGGAAAGTCTTGTTTGAAGCTGCAGCATCCGTCGTCACCGAAGAAGCGGCAACCATGCTACCGTCATCCGGTGAACTACCAACAAAAAGGTCAAGCCCCCCGTCAGCACCATTGGTGCCCACTGCTTTTTGCATAATGCCATATTGATTTTTTTTAGCAACTTCAATCGCCTTGGCAACTGCTGCATTGACACCGGCTGCGGTGCCATTCAATTCCTTCGCACCTGCCAGCGCTGCTGCATCAGCGCCATTCTGTAATCCGGTTTTTCCGACATACAAATTACTCAAATCCAGCATTATCGCCAGCATCCCAACTAGGATGAAGAGGCTGAGGCCAACAATAATCGCTACCGCACCTCGCTGGCGTTTTTTGGTGCTGAATTTAGGCATGCTGCTCATGAATCGCCCCTCCAGAACTTTTTAGTTCATAAAAGCAAGATATTGATGCAGCAGGAAACTACTTCCCGCCACTCACGCCGATAGTGAACACGCTAACTGGCGGTGGTGGATTTTCGCTACCCTTGTGATAGCGATCCATCACATGTTTCGCTGTCGTGCCATCAAACCCGCGCTCCCTGTGGACTTTGTTTGACGCGTCAGGATTGATAGTCTGCTGTGCCTTGGCGGCATTCACCGCATCGCCAAATTTCTGGTCATAACACGTAGGCTCTGTGACACAAGCGGAGAGCAACACGACCGACCCGAGCAAGCCAAGCAAAACCAGTTTGGATGATATGTTAAGCATGGTTTTCTCCTTATTTCATTTGAAATCCGCTCGCATTGCTTTGCGGGCTGGGTGCTGGTGCTAACGAGACAGGCCTTGGTTTGTCTGCTGGCTCTGGCGAAATTGGCGGCGTCCCTTCCATCTTTCCTTCGAGGAGGAATTCGGCAGTGTTCGGTTCGATAAGATTGTCAGTTGGCAGCGCGTAATTTGGCCGCAACGGTTTCACCAGTCGTGGCGTAATCACGAATAGCAATTCCGTTCTCTCATTTTGGAACTCACTGCTGCGGAATAATGCGCCCAAGATTGGGATTTGCCCCAGACCCGGCAAGGTTTTCATGCTCTCTGTCGTCTTGCTCTTGATCAGGCCGCCAATCGCAAAGCTTTGCCCATCGTACAACTGCACGGTTGTTGATGCACGCCGCGTAGTAATGGTCGGCAACAGGGTGATCGTACTTGACGAGAACCCTGGCACACTCGACGTTTCACTACCACCAGTTGATGCCAGTTCAGACACTTCTGGCGTCACACGAAGATTGATCAGACCTCCTTCCAGCACCGTCGGTGTAAATTTCAGACCCACTCCGAACTCTTTTTCCTCCAGCGTGAACGTCGTGCCTGATGTGCCACCTTGAGGTACGGGGATGTAGATTTTTCCGCCAGCAAGAAATGCGCCTTCCTGCCCACTTAATGCCATGATAGTTGGCTCGGCAAGGATTTTTACCAAGTCATTATTATGCTTGGCATTCAACTCCATGCCGTTGTGGCTGCCGCCCGTTATGCTCAAGTTACTGGTGTTTCTGCGCCCAGCAATTATCTCTCCGGTGGCGTTATATGCAATGCCAGTATTGGTAAACAAAGAGTTAAACGTGGCTCTGCCCAAGACCCCGGTCAAATTCACACCCAAGCTGTCAAGTAAAGTCTTCGATACCTCAGCGACCTTCACTTCAAGCATCACTTGCTGCGGCTCCTGCACTTGCATCATATTGACTATTTTCTTGCCCGCATAGGCTTCTGCCAGAATGATCGCCTTGTTCACCTTGGTGGCATCGGCAACCATACCGGTCAGCACCAGTGAGTCATTGGCAATACCAACCTTGATATCCTTGCCACCAGGAATCAATTGCCTAAGCTTGGCTTGCAAACCACTAAAATCCATGCCGACTGAGACATCGATCACCGTACTGCGGCCGTTCTTGCCCCACACGATGACATTAGTCGTGCCGACCTTTTTGCCAAGCAAATAAATCTCCTTGGCACCGAGCAGGATCACGTCAGCCACATCCGGATTGCCAACCGAAATTCTTGAGGCTGGTGCTGGCAATTTGATCAGTGTGGATTTGTTTAACGCCACACTCACTTGCGGTGCAAATGCCATGGTGCTGCTGGCTACCGGTTTTTTGCCTTTTTTGACCACCTTTTCCGTTGCGCCTAGCGCTTGGGATGCGGTTAGCATCATCACTGCACACAAACCAGCCGTTACTGCCAGATGGTATATTCCGTGCCGCCTGTCATTTTGAAGTTTCTTATCATTCATGATTATTTACTCATTTAGCAACGAAACCAATTTATAGAAATCGTTTAGTTAGGGCATAGGCCGACTAATAGTCCTGACTTGACCTTTGTGTGCCTCTGATGACCTCTATCTGCCTGCCTGTAGGCGCTTTGCGTTCAGGCTGCACCTGTTCTTTTTTGGCATCAGTCTTTTGATCGTCCGGCTTTGGTGCAACCATCGCAGGTTCTTCACTTCGAAATAACAGGCTGGGCTTTGTGGCTCCACGCGTCTTTAATGGTGTTACATCCATCTGACTGCGCAACACCAGCGATAAGGTACCGACACTGCGGGCAAGGTCTAGTTTTTCAACCTGATCTGGCGTCACTTCCAGAGTCACTGCACTGACTACCTTCGGTTTGTTTTCGTCGCTTTTGGTTTCCTGTGCAACCGCGAGCACCAGGATATGTTCAAGCACAATTTTCGAGACGCTACGACTCTTGCGGCCATCGGACTTGATATTGTCGTCTTCGGTATTAACAACGATGTCGACATAATTGCCCGGTAGCGCAAAACCAGCGACACCAACCACATCATTCACACGCACTGTCATAGCCCGATTACCAGTACTAATGGCTGCAGACAATCCCGCTTTGCTGCCCACCGGCGCCAATTTGGCTTCAAGAATCGGCTCGCCACGACGGAATCGGAACTTGACGACCCTGCCCTCTAAAGATTTTAAATCCTTGATCGCGCCTTCCGGTATGTTCCCGGCTGGCCAATCCGTAAGTTTTATTTTGTCTGCACTCAACTGCGACCCCATATCGGTATCGCCTGTCGCCACCGCTATCTGATTGGTGGCAATAGAAGTTTTTTTAGACACCCACTTGGACGCCAGGATTACCGCGCCGATTCCGATGATGATCGCTACCACAATCATCAAAATTGCCCTTGGGTTTTTCATCTTTTTCCCCCTTCATTTATCCGATTAATGCTTCGATTCAAATCTAGTCGTGCGTGTAGTAATTGTTCCAGGCCCAATCAATCAATGCCTCAGACATCTGAGGCGACACCCCCTCATACACGGCGTGATCCTTGACTTGACGCAGGATGTCGTGCGGGATACAAGCGAGAAGTGGCTTGCCCTTCTTGTAATGAAGTTCAAATAAGAGGTAGTTGATACCGGTCCCTGAATAAGGAATACCGATTTCCTTGCATACTTGCCTGGCAATTTCTCGGTATTCAGCTTCCGTGATCGAGCCGACATAAATCTTGTATCCCAACCTGCGCAAAAATGCTTCATCAGCAAGCTCGGAGGGCGGCATATTGGTCGAAAAAACGACGATGAGATCAAACGGCAGCATCAACTTTTTTCCACTATGCAGCGCTAGGTAATCCACATGCCGATCCAACGGTACTATCCAGCAATTCATGATCTCCTTGGCAGCCGTCAATTGCCTCCCAAGATCATCAATAATCAGCAAGCCGTTGTTTGCCTTTAGTTGCGGTGGCGCTTGATAAAACCGGCAACTTTCGTCGAAGTCGAGATCCAGTATGGACAAAGATAACTCCCCGCCTGTCTTGATCACCGGCCGTTTGCACACAACCCATTGCTTGTCGGCTAAGAACCTGCGCTCTAGGAAAACCCCTTCATCACATCCCAATATTGGCTCATGGACCTTGGGATCAAAAATTTGAATCACTTCGTTATCCACGGCAATCGCGTACGGGATCGAGACTTCGCCGGATAAAAGACCAATCAAATGCTCAGCAATAAATGTTTTTCCGCTACCGGGAGGACCATAGATAAAAATGGCACAGCCAGAATTCATCGCCGCTCCGAATTGCTTGAGAATTGCGGGTTTAACGGTTAATTCTGCAAAAGCTTGTGCCAGAGTTGCATGGGTCACTTTCATGTCAACAATGGATTGCTTATGCACCTGTTCGGTATAGACCTGCAACCCAACAGGTGCAGGACCTGAATACTGGCTTTTTCTCAAATAATCTTCAGCACGTAAACGCCCAAGTTCGGTCAGGTTGTAGGCAATCGATGTTTCTGTATCACTGCTGCGCGACACTTCGCAAAGACGCTCCGTACGCATGAACGCAATCAATGGTTCAAGAACGCCGATGGAGAGTTTGCTTTGGTTGACCAGCTCGATTAGGCGCAACTGTCCAGATACAAACAAGATTTTGGTAATGAGCTCAACCAGAAAAAGGATGTTCAGCCCTGTTTCTTCGATGGTGTTGGGTTGTATCGGATGTCGCCCCTTGCATCTTTCCACAAGAGATGTATCCGATACCGCAGCAAGTCCAGTCATCATGATTTTCCCGATTACGTCTAAGGCTCGCTACCAAAAAATTATTTCTGTCAAAACTCTGAGTTACAGCCTCTTTCATCTCATTTACATTAAGCGATGCCAAACCAGATATATCAGTGAACCCAACGCAATCGCTACCCCGTACGGCATCCTGCCAGTTGTCCTGGTAGCGTCACGTGCGTCAGGCATTTCTCCGATACTTGCCTTCGCCACCCCGATGTACGCCATCGTCTTCATATTATGTGCGACTTGCCTTACCATTTTTAAGCGCACTGCCATCGCCAACGCCATCACACCACCCACTAGAAACGTTGTGACAACCACGCCCAAGATTTGTGTAGCGCCAAGAAAAGCGCCTACCATCGCCATTAGCTTCACATCGCCTGCGCCCATCGCGCGTATCAGATAAATGGGCAGCATTACGATCAATCCTGTCGCCATGCCACCTAGCGAAGCTTTCCATCCAAGGCCGCCAGGCATTGCGCTATTGAACCCAAACCCTGACGGCAAAAATATATTGAAGAGCAAACCCAGCAAAATTCCGATGAGAACTAGCCAATTAGGAATGTGATTGCTTCGGATATCTATCCAAGCCGCTAGCAGCAGTAACCCAGCAAGTATTCCTAAAACCACGTTAGCCATTGTGTTCGCATCCATATTCATGATGATGTCCTACATGACTTATACAAACCTAACTTAAGGACCTGAGTTTCACGGAAGCCAGCGAAAGCTGGCTTCCTGTGAAAAGCACCAGACGCTCTTTAGAACGTGCAAGCCGTCGACGGAGCGGCAATACATTTTGATATATTGGTGAAAAGGTCATTGAGGCTCACGCCGAGTGCAGCAGCACCAACAACGATCACCACCGCGATCAGTGCTGCTAGCAAACCATACTCAATGGCCGTAACGCCTTCTTCGTCTTTCAGAAACTGTTTAAATTCCATAAAAAAGTTTTTCATGTTGCGCTCCTTTGTAGTGAAACAAAACTAAAAAAAAATCCATCAAACAAACAAAGATGTGTGACACACCTTGCTCTCAATCTTTCTGACTTCCGCCCGACGGATGTTTCAGCCGATGGTTTATTTATGAAAGATTCATGATTCTCATAATGCACGTTCACCAACCAAACCTCTTAATAATTCTCAATTTTTATCCCACGAATTAACCGCAATACAACAGGGAAAAATTGAATTTTTAAATTTTTCCAATGAATCGGATAAGCCTTCATGCTGCGTTACTAAATCAGAACGAACAAGCCGTCTTCGGAGCGGCAATACATTTTGATAAATTGGTGAAAAGGTCATTGAGATTCGTGCCGAGCAAACCTGCGCCAATCACGATCACGACCGCTATCAGCACTGCAAGAAAGGCATACTCAATAGACGTGCGCCGTCCTCATCTTGCAGAAACTGTTTAAAACCTAAAAATTGGTTTTTCATGTCTCACTCCTTGTGCAGCACATCATAGTCTGAGAAAGATTGATAAGGTACATCTTGTATATTTACCAATCTTAGCCACTTGATAAATATCAATTCTTCAGTCAATGGATTGGCATTGCATCATCGCATAGCAACAAATCAAATTCTGCATTTTTGTCTATGAATACGAATGAACGTCCCCCGTCATGCTTGATGCAATGAGTACACGCGCACAGTGTTGTTTTGAGATAAAGCAACAACCGACAAACCAAAAAATCACACTGCGACGCATAATAGCGACAACAGCATGTAAAACGGCTGCTGCCCTTATCTGATTTATCTTTGACCTGTGCCAATGTCTGAACCATGAATATCACGAATGCCACTCGCTGAAGACTGCTCTCCATCGTGAGTTATTTCACGTTGATCCTGTCATTCAATTGTGCATGCGCGCAAAACAGCACCCCTGCGTATGGCGTGTTCTCCAGAGCAATGACAGGTAGGGAATTTGAATACACCGCAAAACGAGGCGATTATCTAGCGAGACTAGGATCACGCTTTGGTGTCTCTGATAAGGTGCTTGCCAGCGCGAACAAATTGCCAACGAATCGCATCCTGCAATCAGGCGAAACAGTCCTCGTCAACAACCGGCACATCGTTCCTCCCAACGAGAATGAAGACATCCTGATCAACTTGCCGCAGCGCATGCTGTTTTTGTTCGCCGAAGATGAACTGGATACCGCCTACCCCGTTGGACTTGGCAAAGACGATTGGCCCACGCCCTCAGGCAAATTCCGCATCATGAACCGACAGGAAAACAAGCCGTGGATCGTGCCTAAATCCATACAGGAAGAAATGGCTCGTGAAGGCAAAGCGGTAATTACTGAGATTGCACCCGGCCCAAAGAACCCACTGGGCAAGCACTGGTTAGGCCTGAGCCTCCCGGGTATAGGTATACATGGTACGATCGCCCCCGTAAGTGTCTACCGGTTCCGTAGTCACGGATGCATCCGCATGCATCCGGACGATATAGCCACCTTATTCGACAAGGTCAACGTTGATATGGGAGGCCGCACTTTCTATGCGCCCGTTCTAATGGCACAACTCTCTGACAATCGCGTCTTCCTTGAGGTCCACCATGATATTTACAAGAAAACGGGCGATGCGATTAAAATAGCGAAACAATTAGCAGAATCCAACGGCATCGCCACGAAAATTGATTGGGGAAAGGCTGAAATTGTTGCGAAACGCAAGGAAGGCCTCGCAAACGACGTCACACTTAACACTGCTGTGCAAGAAAATGGAAGGAATGAAGTTTGGCTGAAAACCAAGTCATTGAAATCAACACCCGCCGCCGTTTTTTAAAGATAGCGGCAGCCAGTCTCTGTTTAACTGCTTGCCCCACATGGGGAAGCAATCTCCTTACCACCCCCAATAGGAATCTGTCGCTGCATAACAGACACACTGGGGAAAGCGTGCAAGTCGACTATTGGGAACAAGGGCGTTATATTCCGGAGTCACTTTCTGACCTGAACCGGATCATGCGCGACCATCGCACCGACGAAGTCGCGCCAATCGACTATCGTTTATTTGATCTTTTATTCGTGCTGCACGGAAAAACGAACAGCAAACAACCGTTTCATATCATTTCCGGCTTTCGTTCTGCTGCCAGCAATGGCATGTTGCATGCCACCACCTCGGGTGTAGCTAAAGGCAGCCTGCACCTAAAGGGGCAGGCAGTGGATATTTGTTTGCCCGATTGTGATCTTTCAAACCTGAGGAACGCCTCCTTGGCACTTAAAGGTGGCGGTGTCGGCTATTACCCCGCATCAAATTTTGTGCATGTCGATGTTGGACGTGTTCGCGCGTGGTAATGCCTCGCTGTTTAGATTTTCACTCCAGGTTCTGAACCTGCTCACGCATTTGTTCGATCAACAGTTTAAGTTCCATCGACGCGTCAGACAGATCTTTAATGGTGGCTTTTGATCCCAGCGTATTCGCTTCACGATTGAGTTCCTGCATCATGAAGTCCAGACGTTTGCCGAGCGCGCCGCCTTGCTTCAAAATATGGCGTGTTTCTTCCAGATGCGCTTTCAAGCGCGATAACTCTTCTGAAACATCAATACGAATCCCGTAGAGCGTCACTTCCTGCCGGATACGTTCCAGTGCTTCTTCGCGCGACAGCGTTTTGGCAGTAGTGCTCGGATCAGCCAGCCCCAGTGCTTCTTGCAAACGCTCAATGGATTTTTGCTGAAATTGCGAGACAACTTGCGGGATCAGCGGCGTGATCCTCAGCACGATTGCTTCCATCGCTTCAACTCGCGAAATCAACATGGCTTGCAAGGCTGCGCCCTCGCGTGCACGCGATTCGATAAAAGCACTTAGCGTGTCAGACATCGCGGCAATCACGTCAGCTTGCAAGGTATCTTGCGTGATACCTGTATCTTCAATCACGCCAGGCCAACGCAATAACTCATTAACGGTCAAGGGCCGCGCATCGACAAATTGTTGCCGAACAGTATTTTGCAGGCGCTCCAGATCTGACAGCAAAACCGCGTTCAGCGACTGGGATTGTGTTGCCCCCACAGGTCGGCCGAAGCTTAGGCGACACTCGACTTTGCCACGCGAGGTTTGCTTCATGATGGCTTCACGCAAGGCCGGCTCTACCGCGCGCAAGTCATCGTTCATGCGAAATTGCAGATCGAGAAAGCGCGAATTGACGCTCTTTATTTCGATCGTAATGGTTCCTGCAACAGACTCCCGCGTTGTTGCTGCGTATCCCGTCATGCTATGTATCGCCACATCAGCCCCACTTTCTCTTTACAAAACAGCAAATAATCAAGACAATCAATGCTACTTGATGAAAACACCATGGCCACTCAAAATAATTCGCCCTTACCAGATGGACTTGAAATTGCCGGATACCGTATTGTAAAGAAAATTGCATCCGGCGGGTTCAGTATCGTTTACCTTGCGTACGACGAAGATGGCAATGCGGTCGCAATCAAGGAGTATTTGCCCAGTGCGCTAGCCCTACGCAAACAAGGGGAACTGGTGTCTCAGGTTTCAGCGGTAAACCTGCCCGTATTCCACATTGGACTGAAGTGTTTTTTCGAAGAAGGGCGAGCACTGGCAAGCATTTCGCATCCAAATGTCGTCAGGGTAGTCAATTTCTTCCGCGCCAATGAAACCGTTTACATGGTGATGGCCTACGAGTCTGGGCGTACCCTGCAAGAACATATCCTGCACCGCCGCGACAAGGGCGTCAAACCGCTGATGTCGGAAAGATTCATACGCAACACCTTCGGCCAAGTGATCAACGGATTACGGGAAGTGCATGCAAACAAACTGCTGCATCTCGACCTGAAGCCAGCCAACATTTACCTGCGCGTTTGCGGGACACCGATCCTGCTCGATTTTGGTGCTGCACGACAAACGCTCAATGCCAGTGCCCCCAGTAAATTAAATTCCATGTACACGCCAGGCTTTGCACCGCCTGAACTGTATTCAAAAACCGGGGACATCGGCCCCTGGACCGATATATATGGCATAGGCGCATCGATTTTTGCGTGCATGGCTGGCATCCCGCCACAACCGTGGGATCAGCGCAAGATGCATGACAAGATGGAGGCCTATCTGGAAAAGCTGGAAGGCACATTCACGCCAGAAATTCTGCAAGTCGTGCGCACCTGCCTAAAGGTGGACCCACACGAGCGGCAGCAAAGCTTATTTGAGCTGCAGAAATCGATACTGGAACCAATTAGCGAAGCTCCGCAAATGCGACCGAAAACATTAGGCGCAAAACTGCGTGCTTTATTTGGCAAGCTCGAGGGCAAAAAAGAGGGTGGCTCCACCATCGTTGCCGACTAGGGAAACCGAATCTCCTCCCTGTTGCAGGGAGGAGAACACAGCACAAATCCAGACTAAAATTACTTCGCGCGGCTTTTGTATTCACCGGTGCGGGAGTCGATTTCGATCTTTTCGCCTTGTGCGACAAACAGTGGAACCTGAATCGTGAAGCCGGTTGCGATCTGCGCCGATTTAAGCACTTTGCCAGACGAGGTATCGCCCTTGACTGCTGGTTCGGTATAAGTCACTTCGCGCACAATCGTGGTTGGCAGTTCAACTGAAATGGCTCTTTCGTTGTAGAACACCACTTCACACTCCATGCCGTCTTGCAGATAGTTGAGCGAGTCGCCCATGTTCTCTGCTTCGACTTCGTACTGGTTATAATCAGCATCCATCAAGACATACAGCGGGTCGGAAAAGTAGGAGTAAGTCACTTCCTTCTTGTCGAGCAGGACGACTTCGAATTTATCGTCCGCTTTGAATACCGATTCCATGCCTGAAGCGGTCAACAGGTTCTTCATCTTCATTTTACACATGGAAGAATTGCGACCCGATTTGACGTACTCGGTCTTGAGTACCACCATAGGTTCGCCACTGATCATGACCACGTTGCCGACGCGAATTTCTTGTGCTGTTTTCATAAAATTCTATTGATAGTTTGGGATATTGGATAAATCATCCGGCAACGGCGCCTAAACCACTAGCACATAGACTAATACCGAATAAAGCCTTGTATTTTATCAGATTTTCTGGGTAAAACAGAGAAGTCGGGTTGCAAGATCGCCTTGTTGCGTCAATTGTTGCGCCCAAGACTGTGTGTGCGCTGTAATTTTGGGTAATGCTTGGCGGAAATTACGCCATTGCGTCGCTATCGACACAGCGTTTGCATCTGCTGCATTCCATGAATGAAACATGCCAAGCACATCATGCGCGACTGAATCTTGCATCTGTGCCGTAAACCGAGTCAAAAAAGCGTTCAGCTTGTCCAGATGCACCAACTCGTCTTGTTGGTAAATTTGCCAGACAAATGGCTTTGCGGCCCATTGTGCACGCACGAATGAATCCTCTCCCCGCACAAAGTTCAGATCGCACGCCCATAACAAGCGGTCATAGTCGTCCTGATCAACGAAAGGCAGCACTTGCACCGTTAATGCGCCGCGTGTCGCTGAGACACCAACTTTCGCTGGCTGCTGCAAGAATGCAGTAACTGCTTCGCTTGCGACGCCTTCCGGCGCTAGGCACAACACGGGCTGCACATCAGCCTGCATCGCATCAAACAAGGCGCCCACAGGCGCTGATGGATAACAGAACAAGGACACTTTGCAGACATCGGTTGGCGCATGCACGCCCAGCACTGCCAGAAAAGCAGCGACCGTCTTCGGATCACGCTGAAAGGCATCCCGATCAGCAAATAAATCCTGCTCCAGCGGCAAGCCGCCCGTTTTCTCTGAAAATCCGGGGAAGAAAAAATATTTGGTCAGGGGTAGTGATGTGTGCGGTGACGGCAGCGCATGGCACCCATCAACCCAAGCTTCGGCACTCAAATATTCAAGGTTGATCCAAGCTGGTTTGTGCTTGCGCACAGCCATTGCGGCAACGTAGGCAGACGGCAACTCGCAGCCGAAGGCTTCGATGGCAATATCAGCCACATCATCGGTCGAAAACACGACAGCATCATTTGGCCACCGCCGTACTACGACGCCGCACATTTTTTGTTGATCGCTAGCAGCATCAATTTCGGCGCATATTTTTTTCAGACTGGCGAGATCATCGACCCAAAGCGTTACATCCAAGCCATGCTCATGTGCAAACTGGCGCGATAGTCGCCAGCACACACCCACGTCACCGAAATTATCGATGACGTGACAGAAAATATGAAGGGTGTGAGGAGAGACCATCAGAGACAGAATCAGGACGGATAAAACGTTATGTTAACCCGTCAGATTGTTTTGCCATATTCCGGGGTCAGCCTAATTTCTCGAAGAGAAAAATGACTGCCCCAAAATATTGGGCAGGTTTAATTACCGCCCGCGCGTTCCAGTCTGTTGCGGCCCGGATGTGCGAGGCGCAAACCTTCTGCCATTTGCTTGACCAGGATTGGCTGTACGCGGTTTTGCTGCCTGCCCGGCGTGGTTGCCATTACTTGGGCTTTTAGCGCGCTGTTGATTCCGTCCACCGCCATTGCCGCTACGCAGCTGAATCGGCTGCGCCTTAGCATTAGGATCTGGCTCAAATCCGGGAATGATTTCTTTCGGCAAAGTTTGCTTGATCAGTTTTTCAATGTCTTTGAGCATCTGAAATTCATCAACACAAACCAGTGAAACGGCTTCGCCAGTCGCGCCAGCACGTCCTGTACGACCAATACGATGCACGTAATCCTCAGGGATATTGGGCAAGTCGTAATTAACCACATGCGGCAATTGGTCAATATCAATCCCGCGCGCAGCAATGTCGGTTGCGACCAGCACTTGCAGGCTGGCATCCTTGAATTCGGACAAGGCTTTAGTGCGGGCCGACTGGCTTTTATTGCCATGAATCGCCATCGCATTGATGCCATCTTTGCCAAGTTGTTCAACCAGCTTGTTCGCGCCATGTTTGGTGCGGGTAAAAACCAGCACTTGCGTCCACTTATGGGTATTGATCAGATGGGTCAGCATCGGATGTTTGTTATTGCGGTCAACCAGATGCACTTTTTGCGAAATGATTTCGACGGTGGAATTGCGGCGCGCCACTTCGATCATCGCTGGCGCATTCAGCAGGCCATCAGCCAGCGCCTTGATTTCCTCTGAAAAAGTCGCCGAGAACAACAGGTTTTGCCGTTTCTTAGGCAGTGCTGCCAGCACTTTGCGAATGTCACGGATAAAACCCATGTCAAGCATACGGTCGGCTTCATCCAGAATCAGGATTTCAACCTTGGAGAGGTTAACTGTGCCTTGCCCCATGTGATCGAGCAAACGGCCAGGCGTAGCAACCAGAATATCAACGCCGCTTTTGAGCTGCTTGATCTGCGGATTGATGCCAACACCGCCAAAAATCACGGTGGAATTGAGGTTTAGGTATTTGCCGTAGGTGCGCACACTCTCTTCTACCTGTGCCGCCAGTTCGCGGGTCGGGGTAAGAATCAGCGCACGGATCGGACGTGGCGAAGTTTTGTTGGTTTGTGTGACGCCTAATGCGTCGGTAGACAAGCGATGCAGAATCGGCAGCGTAAAACCTGCGGTCTTGCCAGTGCCGGTTTGTGCACCCGCGAGCAAATCTCCGCCAGCTAATACGGCGGGGATGGATTGCGCCTGGATGGGTGTAGGTGTGATGTAACCGGATTCAGATACGGCACGAAGAATTGGCTCGGATAAGCCAAGTTTGGAAAAAGGCATAATTATTTCTTGAAAATATCGGCCTGTCGCCATTCAAGGCGCCAGTCGCAGGCAAACGGGGGAATTAGAAGTCGCTAGACAGCGGCAAGGGGGACTGGTCAATAGTGCCGCGTGGCCTGAGTATAGCAGCTTCAAGCATTCCGTGTCGGCATGAATAAATAGGTCGCATTCTTTATTTTTTTATCTGCTAAATATTAAAACCGCCTCATTGTTTTCGGCTCCGTCATGGCAAAAATACAAACATATTTTCCCGAAACAGACGGATACACGCACGGACAACGTCCGCATCGTTGAATTCCTATCGAATGTATCCGTTTGATCATGAAAATGCCTGATTGTTATGAATTATCAAAAACGGCCGCGCCGGTGGTAGGAAAATGGACGCATATTTTTGGGAAGGTGTCTGCTGCCTGCCAGATCAGGGAGACTTTCCATATCGCCGTTCGAACAGCCCTCTGGCTGCAATCAGCGCATGCGATCAAGGGAAGATGTCTAGTCCCGGTCAGGCTTTAGTGATGATGCAAATGCCAAATCAGCAGCTACTTGAGGAGACGCGGACATGAGCGGCTCAACACATCACGATCTGATATCAAGGTTCATTGCACGCAGGAGTCTTGCCCATATGCCTTTTTTGTTCCTTCCTGTCAGGTAAAAATTGTATGAATACTCAGAATAAATTTCGCACAGTCCAGTCAAGTGAAGCCGAAGAGGTGCTGTTGAGAGCCGGGGCTTTGCAGGCTGCAATTTTCAACAGCGCCAATTTCTCAAGTATTGCGACGGACGCCAAAGGCGTGATTCAGATTTTCAACGTCGGTGCGGAACGCATGCTGGGTTACGCTGCCGATGAGGTGATGAACAAAATCACGCCGGCCGACATTTCCGATCCGCAGGAAGTGATCGCGCGGGCATCAGCCCTTACCTTGGAATTTGGTACGCCGATTACTCCTGGCTTCGAGGCGCTGGTGTTCAAGGCTTCACGCGGCATTGAAGATATCTATGAGCTGACCTACATCCGCAAGGATGGCAGCCGCTTCCCGGCAGTGGTGTCAGTCACGGCGCTGCGCGATGAGCAAGACGCTATCATCGGCTATCTGCTGATCGGCACCGACAATACCGTACGCAAACAGGCCGAAGAGGTGCTGTTGAGAGCCGGGGCTTTGCAGGCTGCAATTTTCAACAGCGCCAATTTCTCAAGTATTGCGACGGACGCCAAAGGCGTGATTCAGATTTTCAACGTCGGTGCGGAACGCATGCTGGGTTACGCTGCCGATGAGGTGATGAACAAAATCACGCCGGCCGACATTTCCGATCCGCAGGAAGTGATCGCGCGGGCATCAGCCCTTACCTTGGAATTTGGTACGCCGATTACTCCTGGCTTCGAGGCGCTGGTGTTCAAGGCTTCACGCGGCATTGAAGATATCTATGAGCTGACCTACATCCGCAAGGATGGCAGCCGCTTCCCGGCAGTGGTGTCAGTCACGGCGCTGCGCGATGAGCAAGACGCTATCATCGGCTATCTGCTGATCGGCACCGACAATACCGTACGCAAACAGGCCGAAGAGGCGCAAACAGTGCTCGACCAGCGCTTGCGCGATCAGCAGTTCTACACGCGATCACTGATCGAATCGAATATCGACGCGATGATAACTACCGATCCAGTCGGCATCATTTCAGACATCAACAAGCAGATGGAAGTACTCACTGGTTGCACTCGTGATGAGTTGATCGGAGCGCCGTTCAAGCATTTCTTTACCGATCCGGATTTAGCAGATGCGGCCATAAGACTGGCGCTATCGGCAAAAAGGACAAATGACTTCGAACTCACTGTGCATGCCATAGACGGCAAAGAAACCCCGGTGTACCTTAATGCGACCACCTTCTATGACCGCGACCGCAAGTTGCAAGGCGTATTCGCCTCAGCGCGTGACATGACCGAACGCAAACGCTTGGATCAGGTGCTAGAGAACGCCAAGTTAGCTGCAGAAAAAGCTAACCTTGCCAAATCGGAGTTTCTTGCCACGATGAGCCACGAGATCCGCACGCCAATGAATGGCGTGATAGGGATGATAGAGCTATTGCAGCAGAGCAGCCTCAATGGTCCGCAGGTGGAAATGGCCAACGTCATTCGCGACTCAGCATTCGCCTTGCTTGCCGTCATCAACGATATTCTTGATTTCTCGAAGATCGAGGCCGGCAAGCTTCAGACTGAATCCATACCCATGTCGGTCGTCAGCATCATTGAGGCTGTAGCGAAAAATATGGATCGCATGGCTCTAAAAAATAGCGTGGAGTTTACGTTGTTCACGGATCCGACTATTCCTGAAGAGCTTATAGGCGATCCGGGGCGGCTACGCCAGATACTGATCAATCTAACGAACAACGCCATCAAGTTTTCCAGTGGGCAGCAGCGAATGGGCCGGGTGTCGGTTCGCGCCATACTGGCTGAAAGTAATAAAGAACGAGTGATACTGGAGTTCCATATAGCCGACAATGGCATCGGCATGAGTAATGAAACCCAGGCGCGCTTGTTTTCACCATTTACTCAAGCGGATTCCTCCTCCACCCGGAATTTCGGTGGAACCGGGCTTGGGCTGATCATCTCCCGCCAACTGACAAGTATTATGAGGGGCGAAATCACGCTGCAAAGCGAATTGGACAAAGGCACTACACTCAAGGTACGCATCCCCTTTAAGCGATCTTCTGTAACACATGAAGTCAACGAAGAACCCTCTCTCGTTGCAGGGCTGAATTGTCTGGTCGTGGACCTGTCAGGGAGCTTGGGCGCCGATCTTGCTACCTATCTTGCCTATGACAAAGCAATAGTCGACCGGGCAGCGGATATTGCGACCGCCCTGCATTGGATCGCCAGCCATCCGGACGGCCTATGTATTATCATCATTGACACAGCTGACACCCATCCACCGCTGGATGAACTGCGTGCGGCCGGGCGCGCCCACCCGGAGCTGGAAACCCGCTTCGTTGTCATCGGGCGTGGGCTGCGTCGGGGGCCGCGTTTGGAGGGAGTCGATACGGTGTTGGTGGATGGCAATGCACTTACCCGCAGGACTCTGCTGTCGGCGGTAACGATTGCAGCCGGTCGAACGAAAATTTCTGCCCCGGAAGATCTGTCCGCCGATATCAAAGTGATGCCCAAGGCACTGTCCAGCGAGGAGGCGCGTCAAATGGGCCGCATGATTCTGGTCGCTGAAGATAACGAGATCAACCAGAAAGTAATCCGGCAACAGCTCCTGTTGCTTGGGTACACTACCGACATCGCCAGCAATGGGCGCGAGGCATTGGCGCTCTGGCAGAACGGCAATTACAGCATCTTGATCACCGACCTGCACATGCCGGAGATGGATGGCTACGAGCTGACCACCACCATCCGCGCCGCAGAAACCGGCAAGGTTCACATACCGATCATTGCCTTTACCGCCAATGTCATGAAGGGAGAAGCCGATCACTGCCTGGAGATTGGCATGGATGATTATCTGGGCAAACCGGTGCAACTGGCCAGTCTGAAAGCAGTACTGAAGAAATGGCTGCCAACTGTTATTTCTGGAGCGATACCCGCCGAAACAACATCAAGCGAAACAACATCAAGCGAAACAACGTCAACTGAAACAATATCAACCGAAGGGGCGTCACGCGTATCACCCATTGCGGCAACGTCGGCAGCAATTGACGTGAATGTGCTTAAGGCATTGATCGGCGATGGCGAGGCGATGCTTCGTGAGTTTCTGCATGATTTTGGCATCAGCACGGCAAAAATCGCAGTCGAGCTGCGTACCGCCTGTGCAGCGGGTCAGGCAGCGGCGGCCGGCGCGGTAGCCCACAAGCTAAAGTCATCGGCCCGCTCGGTGGGTGCGATGGAATTGGGAGATCTTTGCGCCGAAATGGAAAAGACTGGCAAGGCTGGCGATGTCGAAGCTCTTGCAGTTATTTTGCCCAAGTTCGAACAGGCGCTAGCAAACGTTGAAAACTTTCTTGATATATATTGAAACGCAAATTCAGCATATGGCGATGGCGATCCACGAATGATTAAACAGTTTAGAGGAGGTTGCCTCTATGGTGAATAAATCAGCGCTAAAGATTCTGGTAATCGATGATGAGCCATTCATGCTAAAGCTGCTGAGTCGCATGCTGGCAAGGTTGGGATTTACCTCGGTAACTACTTGCGAAGAAGGCAAAATTGCACTTGAGTTAATCGATAACCCAGATAGCTGTCCAGATCTGATCCTGTTAGATATCAATATGCCGGAAATGGATGGGGTCGAGTTTGTGCGGCACTTGGTTCCACATCATTATGCTGGCGCGCTCATTTTGGTGAGCGGAGAAGATGAGCGTGTGTTTCAGTCTGTCGAGAAGCTGATACAGGCGCACAAAATCACCAGTCTTGGCCACCTGAGTAAGCCTGTCGCGCCTGAGGGGCTGGGGGCATTGATTGAAAAATGGGTGTCACCTCAGGGCGCCAGTAATGCGGCGGTAAAAGTTTACAGTGATGACGAGTTGCGTTCTGGCATCGTCAACGGCGAGCTGGTCAATTATTACCAACCAAAGGTGTCGGTTACTACCGGCGAAATCATGGGTGTTGAGACCTTGGTGCGTTGGCGCCACCCTGCTGATGGAATGATATTACCAGACCGCTTCATTGGTATTGCTGAGCGATATGATCTGATCGACGAATTGACCCGCGCAGTGCTGAATGACGCACTGATGCAGGCAAAGATCTGGCAGGATGCCGGGCTTTCTTTACAGGTTGCCGTGAATGTGTCCATGGACAACCTTGTTTCGCTGGATTTTCTGGATTACGTTGTCGAGTTTACGAGCAAAGCGGGATTGCAGCCGCAGAGAATAGTGCTAGAGGTGACAGAAAGCCGCTTGATGCAGGACATGCGTGTACCTCTTGAAATCTTGACTCGCCTGCATCTGAAGCGCTTTCCGCTCTCAATCGACGATTTCGGTACCGGGAATTCCTCTCTTTCCCAGTTGCGCGATATCCCTTTCAGCGAACTCAAAATCGATCAAACCTTCGTGCATGGTGCTTATGCCAATGATACGCAACGGGCGATGTTCGTCGCCAGCCTTGGCCTGGCAAAACAGCTCAATATGAAAACTGTGGCAGAAGGAGTGGAAAATCACGCCGATTGGGAGTTTGTCCAAAAGCGAGGATGCGATCTCGCTCAGGGCTATTTCATCGCTAGGCCAATGCCTGCTACTGAGTTGCCTGGCTGGATACAGAACTGGAGAAAACGGGTACGAGAAGAAGGTCTATTAGTCCAGACCAAATAAGAAGGTGTATCCGTTGTGAGTGCTTTCGTCCCGATCGTCTCTCGGCATCGATCTGGTGTGGGAGGAAATCAGCGCGCATGCGAGGAAATCTATGATGCGGACGTGGTTAGCGCGTGCCATACATGACTCCGTTTTAATTAAATTAAACTATGCCTGTGTCCGCCAGAGTGTGGGAAGTCCATTTATCAAGTAGCACAGGGAGCTTGACGAAAAAAAAGCGCCAATGTTTCCATTGGCGCCTGAATAAGCTTTGAATTCCTACATTAGGCGTAAGAACCAAGTAAGGAGATCAACTGATAAAAGATTTTCGGATTGCCGGCAATCACATCGCCCTTGTCCATGTAAGTCTGTTCGCCGGAGAAATCGCTGATGATGCCACCCGCTTCAGTAATTAGCAGCGCGCCTGCCGCCATATCCCAAGGGCTCAAGCCCTTCTCGAAGAAGCCGTCAAGACGGCCTGCCGCAACATACGCCAGATCCAGCGCAGCCGAACCTGGGCGGCGCAAGCCCTGACATTTTTCGGTAACCAGTTTGAACATCTTCAGATATTCATCCAGCTTGCTCAGGTCGCGCGCAGGGAAACCGGTGCCGATCAGCGTATCTTCCAGCCGCTCGCACTTGGACACACGCAGACGCTTGTCGTTCAGGAAGGCACCATCGCCCTTGCTGGCGGTGAACAGGTCGTTGCGGGTTGGATCGAAAATAACGGCTTGTGTGGTCACACCGCGATGTTGCAGCGCAATCGACACGCAATACTGTGGAAAGCCGTGGATATAATTGGTGGTGCCATCCAGCGGATCGATAATCCAGACGAATTCGCTTTCGTCATGCAGGTTGTCGGATGCGCCCGACTCTTCTGCCAACACCGCGTGGCCCGGGTAGGCGGTCAATAAAACTTCGACAATCGCACGTTCGGCGGCCTGGTCGATTTCGGTTACAAAATCATTACGCTTTTTTTCGGTAACCGTGAGCTGGCCAAGGTCGAAGGAGGCGCGATTGATGATCGAAGCGCCGCGGCGCGCAGCCTTGATCGCCGTATTGAGCATTGGGTGCATAAAGCTTCCGTTAGAATGTCGTTGTTGTCGCCAATCGGCAATTGCCGTCAGCGAACCTGCAGAATGAATTAAAGAACAAGTGCCGCGAATACCGTTCCGGTATAACGCCCTAACCCTATATTGTAAATGAACTCTCCCCAATCCGACATCCCCGTTTTCAATCGCCTGCGATTTGTGCTAGTCGAAACCTATCATCCAGGCAACATTGGCGCAATCGCTCGCGCAATGAAAACCATGGGTTTTTCTGACATGGTGCTGGTCAATCCACACCAACCTGATGCGGCGACGCACGAAGAGGCAATCGCCTTCGCCAGCAACGCAAATGACATTTTGGCGGGCATGCGCATCGCCGGATCACTGGACGAAGCATTGGAAGGCTGCAATTTTGCCGCTGCCCTGAGCGCCCGTCCTCGCCTGTTCTCGCCGCCGATACTGACGCCGCGCGCACTGGCAAACCGCTTGGTCAGCGATTCAGGGCTCAATGCAGCCTTAGTATTTGGCAGCGAGCGTTATGGCCTGAGCAACGAATCGATAGAAAAGTGCAATGTGCTGATCAATATTCCAGCCAACCCGGACTACTCGTCGCTGAATATTGCGCAAGCCGTGCAGGTGCTGGCGTATGAATGTCGTATCGCCGAGTTGGGTGACCTGCTGCCGGAATCGGACGTCGGTTACCAGGGCACAGCCGCCAATATCGAACAAATTGACGGCATGTTTGCCCACCTTGAAGAAGCGCTGATTGCCATTAACTTTCTGGATGCCGACAATCCGAAAAAGCTGATGCCACGCCTGCGGCGACTGTTTTCACGCGGCGGGTTGGAGGTCGAAGAGGTCAATATTCTGCGTGGCATCGCCAAACAGATGCTATACAAACAGGAACACTGACGATACCTGCGGTGAGCACATACACCTGCCTGTATTTTACCTCCCGCTCGTATTGTGTGGCTCACCATCGAATTGAGGCATATACCCCCCATTAAACCAGCATTTTTAGGGGGAATATCGGCTTTTTTTGGCATTTTTTTGGTGTTGGAGGCCGCACCAAGCCGATTGGGGCACCAACTAATAACGCGTCGCGTTATTAGTCTGCTGATGGCCTTGCAATGAAACGGTATACTTGAGATTGAATGCTAGCGGAGGATTGAATGCAACTCGATGATGAACGTGAAAGTGATTATGTGGAAGACCGCCGATCTGACGATGGCGGGGTGTTCGACGATAACGAATCATTTGGCGGCAGACCCTACGGTGGTGGTGGTCAATATGACGGCAATCCTAATCAGGGAGGTCCTTTCAGCGGACTATCCGGTGGCATCCTCGGCGGCATCATAGGTGGCTTATTGGGCGGCATGTTCAATCGCCCCAATAGTGGTGATCCCTACGCAGGCAGAGCTTACGGCAATAGCGGCGGCTCGGGGCTAGGCGGGAAAATCGGCATCGGTATTGTCATTATAGTGGTGGCATTGCTCGTCAGTTATTTCCTCAACGCCGATCAGCAACCCCAACCGCACATCCAACCTGGACCAGCGCCCAGAACACAAACTGCGCCGCCTATGCAGCGACCGCACCAGCAGGATCGCGCTGGCGCGCCGGCCAGAGAGGCGCAAGCGCCGCTGGTTTCTGAAGTGAAAAAAGTGCTGGCCAAGACCGAAGACACTTGGGATGCAATCTTCAAGCAAATGGGCCGTGCGTACCAAAAACCGCGACTGGTGCTATTCACCAATGCCACGCAGACCGCTTGTGGGCAAGGCCGAACCGCAACCGGGCCTTTCTACTGCCCGCCTGATCAGCGCATCTATCTCGACCTGCGTTTTTTCAATGAGATGGAACGCCGCTTCCATGCCAGCGGCGATTTCGCACGCGCCTATGTAGTCGCACACGAAGTCGGCCATCATGTACAAAACCAGATGGGTACCATGCAAAAAGTGAATGAAATGCGCTCACGCATGAGCCAGAAGGACTTCAATAAGGTTTCCGTGCAGCTGGAATTACAGGCCGACTGTTTGGCCGGTGTCTGGGCGTATCATGCCAACCGCGCGAAACCCTTCCTCGATCCGGGCGACATAGAAGAAGCCTTGAAAGCAGCCAATGCCGTAGGCGATGATACGATACAACGCGCTACACGCGGCTCGATAGTGCCGGATGCCTTCACGCACGGCACCTCGGCACAACGCGTACACTGGTTCAAAACGGGCTTTGAAAACGGCAACATGAAAACCTGCGATACCTTCAGGCAGCCGGTTTAGGGAAATAGTGAAACAATCGGCGAGTGGGATGAGATGCCAGATACACGGCACTCACTCCTACAGCCGTTTATTTAGCCCCAATTTCGGAGCAATCCAACCGCCAGCCCCTCCAGCGCAAAGTCCTCACGCCCCTCTTCGACTGTGATCAGTTCAAAATCCGGGTTTTCAGGATGCAGCTCAATGCGTGAACCGGTCTTGTTCAGACGCTTGACGGTCACGTCGTCGCCAAGTCGGGCAACAATGATCTGCCCATTGCGAGCGTGATCGACTTTTTTGACTGCCAATAAATCGCCGTCCAGAATGCCAGCATCGCGCATCGACATGCCACGCACCTTGAGCAAATAATCCGGCTGCTGTGAAAACAGCGCAGGATCGACCCTGTAAGTGGTTTCAATATGCTCTAGTGCCAAAATAGGCGATCCGGCTGCCACCCGCCCGACCAGCGGCAGCGACAGTTGCTGCAAGGCTGCATGCGGCAGCGTCATCTGGCTCCCGCCCTGCGCTGTACTCATGTCGCACAAACGAATGCCGCGCGAAGTACCGGGCGTGATCTTGATCGCACCCTTGCGCGCCAGTGCCTGCAAATGCTCCTCGGCAGCATTGATCGAACGAAATCCAAGCTCAGTGGCAATTTCAGCGCGAGTCGGTGGAAAGCCGGTGTTCTCGATCGCATCCTTGATAAGACCAAGAATTTGCTGCTGGCGTGCGGTCAGTTTGATCATTTTATGATTCCTTCCAGGGCAGCAATCTGCTGTTTATATACACAGTCTGTATTTTTATACAGCACTGGAAGAAATGCAAGAACAATTTGGCACAGCAACCGCCTGTTAGGCATAGCATGCGTACAAGACAAATACTGTCGCATGACACAATTCTTTCGGTGATGTTGCATATTCGCAAATATCAGTCATCTGTGCTGATAGAAAATGCGACAATATAATGCTTGGAACCATCCTCCTGACGCGCCGCCACCCAGATGAAACCATCCTTTAGCATTCCGAAAAATGAGATTACCGAAGCGCTGGTGGGCTTCAAGCGTACCTTCCGCACCATCGGCGTGTTTAGTGCCATCATCAACCTGTTGATGCTGGGCCCAACGCTGTATATGCTGCAAGTCTACGACCGTGTGCTGGCAAGCCGCAATGAAATCACCTTGCTGATGCTGTCGCTGATGCTGCTTGGCAGCTTCGCATTCCTTAGCGCGCTGGATTTTGTGCGCAGTTTTGTACTGATTCGCGTGGGTGCGCGCCTCGATAAACAACTCAACAAACGTGTCTATACCGCAGCATTTGAGCAAAGCCTGAAAAAAGGTGGCGGCAATGCCGGACAGGCCTTGCATGACTTGACCACTATCCGCCAGTTCGTCACCGGCAATGGGCTGTTTGCGTTCTTTGATGCGCCCTGGTTCCCGATTTATCTGCTGGTGATTTTCATGTTCAATGTGTGGCTCGGCGCGTTTGGGCTACTGATGACACTGGTGCTGATCGGCCTAGCCTACTTGAACGAAAAAATGACCCGCAAGTCGCTGGATGAAGCAAATGCAATGGCGATTGCCTCCACCACACTTGCCAGCAACAACCTGCGTAACGCCGAAGTGATTGAAGCGATGGGCATGCTGCCCAACCTCATCGGCCGCTGGTACAAGATGCACACCCGCTTCCTGAACCTGCAAGCGCAAGCCAGCGAAAAAGCCGGCATTATCGGTGCATGGACCAAATTCACCACCATGTCATCCCAATCACTTGCTTTGGGGATAGGTGCGTTGCTCGCGATCCAAGGCTTGGTTTCACCCGGGATGATGATCGGTGCATCCATCCTGATGGGCAAAGCGCTAGGGCCGGTGCAAATGCTGATCGGCGTCTGGAAGCAGTTTGGCAATACCCGTAACGCTTACGAGCGTCTGACAAAATTACTCGAGGAAAATCCGCCACGCCAGGCGGGCATGGCCTTGGAAAAACCCAAGGGCGCGATCTCGGTTGAAGGCGTGACGGCAGCGCCGCCGGGCGTTAGCGTTCCCGTGCTGAAAGGCTTGAGCTTTGCGATTGCAGCTGGTGATGTTCTGGGCGTGATTGGCCCTAGCGGCTCGGGCAAGTCAACGCTAGCGCGCCTTCTGGTCGGCATCTGGCCGTCGGCGATGGGCAAGGTACGGCTGGATGGTTCCGACGTCTATCTGTGGAACAAGGATGAGCTGGGGCCGCATATCGGTTATCTGCCGCAAGATATCGAACTGTTTGGCGGCAGCATCAGCGAGAATATCGCACGCTTTGGCGAGATCGATTCGGAGAAGGTGATTCAGGCAGCCAAGTCGGCTGGTGTACACGACATGATCCTGCATCTACCAAAAGGCTATGACACGATGCTAGGCGATGGTGGCGCAGGTCTTGCGGGTGGACAAAAACAACGCTTGGGACTGGCAAGGGCAATGTATGGCGATCCGTCGCTGATCGTGCTGGACGAGCCCAACTCCAATCTGGATGAAGTCGGCGAACAGGCTTTGGTTGCTGCGATCAACGACTTGCGTCAACGCGGCAAGACCGTCGTGTTGATCACACACCGCACCAGCATCATTAGCATTACCAATAAACTGTTATTGCTGCGCGATGGCACCATTCATATGTTTGGCCCCAGCAATGACGTGCTGCAAGCACTGACGCAGCAAAGGGCGCAAATGCAGCAACAAGTCCAGCAGAACCAAGCGACACCTGCAGGCAACAACAATCCGGCTTCAGGACAAGCATGATGATGAAGTTCTTTGGCAAAAAGGAAAACGCAACCAATGTGACCAGCATCGACATCTCCCATGAAGTCGAGACCGACGAACGTCAATATGCCCGGCTTGGTTGGTGGATCGTGCTGCTTGGCGTGGGCGGCTTTTTACTATGGGCATGTTTTGCGCCACTGGATCAAGGTGTGCCGATGCAGGGTACGGTAACGGTGGCAACAAACCGCAAGACGATCCAGCATCAAATCGGCGGCACCGTGCAAGATATCTTGGTGAAAGAGGGCGATGTGGTCAAGGCTGGTCAAATCCTGGTTAAATTCAATGAGGTGCAGACAAAAGCGCAAGCAGAAATCAGCCGCGCGCAGTTGTACACCGCGCGGGCTGCGGAAGCGCGCCTGCTCGCAGAAAGAGACAGCAAGAAAGCTATCAGCTTTCCGCAGGAACTAACCTCCACTCAGGACGATGCGCGCATCAAGGAAATCATCAGCTCGCAAAACCTGCTGTTTGCCTCGCGCCAGTCAGCCATTAAAAATGAACTCGGCACCTTTGAAGAAAACATAGCTGGCTTGAGATCGCAGATCAAAGGACTGGAAGAGTCCCGCGACAGCAAAAAGCAGCAAGAAAGATTTCTGAGGGAGCAACTCACTGGCATGCGCGACCTTGCCAAGGAAGGTTACATCGCACGCAACCGCCTGCTTGAGCTGGAACGCACCTACGCGCAAATCAATGGCGCCATCTCTGAAGACATAGGCAATATCGGCCGAGCACAGAGACAAATTTCTGAAATCAGCTTGCGCCGCATCCAGCGCCAGCAGGAATACCAAAAAGAAGTCCGAACCCAGCTATCCGACACACAAAAGGATGCCGAAGGACTGGAGCATCGCCTGAGAAGTCAGGATTACGATCTGGCGAATACGCTAATACGTGCGCCCGTTGATGGCACAGTGGTCGGCCTAACCATATTCACCAAAGGCGGCGTGGTGGCACCAGGTGCCAAAATGATGGAGGTCGTACCCACCGATGACAGCCTGATCGTCGAAGGTCAAGTACCCGTAAACTTGATCGACAAGGTTCATCCCGATCTTGAGGTGGAACTGATTTTTTCTGCCTTCAACCAACGGAATACCCCGCACATCCCCGGCATCGTGACGCAGGTGTCAGCCGACCGTCTGGTCGATGAAAAAACGGGTGTTCCCTATTACAAGCTCAAAGCCAAAGTGGCGCCCCAAGGCATCAAAATGCTGGCACAACATGAAATCAGGCCAGGCATGCCAGTCGAGCTGTTTGTAAAAACGGGCGAACGCACGATGATGAATTATTTGCTGAAGCCGATTTTTGACCGCGCCAGCTTATCCTTGAAAGAGGAATGATGACGCCATCATTCCGCCCGATGAAAAAGCTCTTGGCATCAGCATTCGTGCTGACTATGCTGCCATGGCAAAACGCCTCTGCCTTGAGCCTGATGCAGGCGTATGAAGCCGCATTGAGCAACGATCCGACCTATCAGGCTGCTCGGCATGAGAATGAGGCGGGTCAACAATACCGTGCGATTGGACGGGCCAGTTTGCTGCCGACAGTTTCTGCCAATTATTCTGCCAGCAAGAACAAACTGGAATACAGTAAGCCAGCATCCCAACCGCCACTTGATTACAACAGCAACGTCGCTTCCATCTCCTTACGTCAGCCAATTATCAATCTGGACGGCATCGCCCGTTATCGGCAAGGCGCCGCCCAGGCGGATTTCAGCGATGCGCAATTATCAGGTCGCAGCAGAGATTTGATTGTGCGTGTTGTCAGCGCATATGCCGACGCACAATACGCCGATGATCAATTAGCACTCGCCACAGCACAACACGATGCCTACAACGAGCAAATGAAGGTGAACAGGCGCCTATTCGAGTTGGGCGAGGGCACCAAGACTGACGTGCTGGAGACTCAGGCAAAGGCTGAGCTGGCTGAGGCGCAAGTGATCGAAGCGCGCGACAATCTGGTTACGGCACGCAACACCTTGGCCGGCATCGTTGGTAACGAGGTTACGCACCTTGATCAGCTTTCGGTTATTTTTCCAATCCAGCCAATGAAACCCGCCAGTATTGATGACTGGAAAACACTGGCAATGGAACACAATGCCGATATCGCAGCACAGCGCTTTGCTGTGGAAACGGCGCGTCAGGAAGTCAACAAGAATCGCGCCGGGCATTATCCACGACTGGATATGGTGGCCAGCTATAGCGACAGCAAAGCCGAAACCGTAAATACCTACAATCAGGCATATGCCGCGCGCAGCATCGGCGTCCAATTGAGCATTCCGCTTTATTCTGGTGGTTATGTGAATGCAGCAACCACGCAAGCCGCAGCCAATCACGCCAAAGCCAAGTCGGAACTGGACGCAAAAACCACCCAGGTAATGGTCGAGCTACGCAAGCAATATGGACTGGTATCTAGCGGCGTTAAAAGAATCCAGGCACTTAGCAAGGCAGTAGAGTCAGCACGATTGCTGATAACGGCAACCGAGAAAAGCATCCAAGGCGGTGTTCGAGTCAACCTGGACTTGCTTAATGCACAACAACAGCTCTACTCTGCCCAACGTGATTTGGCACAGGCGCGTTACAATTACCTGCTCGCTTACCTCCGCCTGCGTTATTCCGCAGGCACACTGACACCCGACGATCTCCGGCTGGTGGCCGGTTATTTTTCCCCGGCACCATGAGCCACGTGCGATATAACACTACCTTCCGCAGCAGCTTGGATGGCAAAACCCTAAGGCCTTGAATTTTCTGGCATTTCAGGTTAGAATCTACGGCTTTCCTCTTCCCACACTCGTCTTGACGCCGGGGTGGGCTATTTTTAAAATGTCCAAAAGGAGATTACATGCGTCATTATGAAATCGTTTTTATTGTCCATCCGGATCAAAGCGAGCAAGTTCCTGCGATGATCGAGCGCTACAAAAATACCGTCACCACCCGCGGCGGCGTTATTCACCGCGTGGAAGACTGGGGCCGTCGCCAAATGGCTTACATGATCCAGAAGTTCGCAAAAGCGCACTACGTGTGCATGAACATCGAATGTGATGGCGAGACCCTGACTGAAATTGAAACCGCGTTTAAATTTAACGATGCGGTATTGCGCCACCTGACTATCAAAATGAAGAAGGCTGAAACTGCACCATCGCCGATGATGAAATCGGTGAGCCGTGAAGAGTCCACCAAGCAGCGCAGCGCAGAAGCACCCGCTGCTGCCTAATAGCATTGTTGATAGGAGGGCGTGAACTGGATTCGGCGAACCGGTTTCAGCTACTTGCCAGCATCGTAGAGCGCGACGCATTGCGCTACACGCCAGCAGGCATCCCGATTGTGTCGGCGACATTGCTACACAATTCCGGGCAAGTTGAAGCAGGGATCGAACGGCAGGTTGAATTTGAAGTTGCTGCAATCGCCTCGGGCGAAATTGCAGGACGATTCAGCCGGACGGAACTGGGTGTTGCATACCAATTCATCGGATTCATGACACGCAAGAGCCGCAACAGCAAAAGCCTCGTATTTCACATTATTGATTTTTAGCCGCTACGGATCAAAACATAACTAGCGCACTTACTTATACAGGAGCCAAAAATGGCATTCGGTAAAAAATTCGACAAGAGCAAACTTAAAGACAAGAACAAGCGTAAACAGCAGAATCCGCTGTTCAAGCGCAAGAAATTCTGCCGCTTCACAGCGGCTCATGTTGAGCAAGTTGATTACAAAGATATCGACACGCTCAAGGATTTCATCCAGGAAAACTGTAAGATCATGCCAGCACGCCTTACCGGCACCAAGGCAATCTACCAGCGTCAGGTTGACACGGCTATCAAACGCGCACGTTTCCTTGCGCTGATGCCTTACACCGCCCTGCACACAGCGTAATATCGGAGAGAAACATGCAAATCATTCTGTTAGATAAAATTGGCAATCTCGGCAACCTCGGCGATGTAGTGCGCGTCAAGGATGGCTATGCCCGCAACTTCCTGATCCCGCAAAAAATGGCTCGCCGTGCGACCGCCAGCGCAATTGCTGAATTTGAAACACGCCGCGCTGAGCTGGAAAAAGCTGCTGCTGAAAAATTGGCGTCTGCTCAAGCTCAAGGCGAAAAACTCGCTGGCATGACCGTTCAGATCCTGCAAAAAGCTGGCGTTGATGGCCGCTTGTTTGGCTCTGTCACCAATCACGACATTGCAGAAGCCCTGACCAAGCAAGGTTTTGCTGTTGAGAAATCACAGATTCGCCTGCCACAAGGTCCGTTCAAAACCGTTGGCGACCATCAGCTGTCCGTTGCTCTGCATTCGGATGTTGTGGTTGAAATCACGGTTGCCGTATTGGGCGAGCACGCTTGATTTAAACACTCAGGCGGCACCAAATAAAAATCCCGCAGAAATATGCGGGATTTTTTTATGCGTTTAACTGGTGTATCGATTTAAAACCCCCGCAGCCTCAATCTTGGGTTCCTGCTCCTTGGCAGGCAGCTTATCCAGCCGATCGACTAGCACCGGCACCGTGGAAATGCCCAACACCTTGCCGGTCACGCTACCCAGCAGAAATTTTCCCAAACCGGTACGACCATGCGACCCCATGAAGATCAGGTCACATCCAGTTTCCGTCGCCGTATCGACGATCTTCTGTGCCGAGACGTCGGACAAGGCCGTCACACCTGAATACTTCACTCCAGCATTGCTCGCAGCTTCCTGAATCGGAGCCAGATGGACCTCTCCTGCCTTGCGCATCGTGGCTTCATACTCTTGCTCGGACGGATAGGTCGGAGGGATAATTTCCACATAAACCGGGTACTGATATTCTGGCGCCACATAAACGCCGACAACTTCCGCGCCTATATACTTTGCGAAGGCAACCCCTTTAATAGCAGTTGCGCTTGAGATATCCGAACCGTCAGTGGGAACCAGAATCTTCTTGTACATGATTTCTCCTGGAAAATGACATCAATTTCGGCGTTGGAACCGCAGACACAAATGGTTCAGTCAACGCAAATACATTATCAGAATACCCGATCAAACTTGGTCAAATTTGCCTTTTATCAATAATAACAGGCATCCCCTTCACTTAGCTCAACTCTTCCAGTCTAATCTTGGTCACATCACCGAGTATCGTCGGCAAGGCATTGATCTTTTCAATCGCCGCCAGCATGTTTTTCTCTTGTGTCTTATGCGTCAGCATGATGATGTCAGTCCTGCTCTCCCCTTCTTCAGGTTCTTTCTGGATCATCGCATCAATCGATATCGTTGCATCCGCCAGGATACGCGCCACATCAGCCAGCACACCTGGCTGATCGAGGACATGCATGCGCAAATAATAACTGGTGGTAATTTCCGACATCGGCAATACCGGTATGTTGGTCATCGCATCCGGCTGGAATGCCAAATGCGGTACACGATGCTCTGGATCGGCTGTCGCCAGGCGCGTGATATCGACCAAGTCGGCAATCACAGCTGAGGCCGTGGGTTCAGCACCAGCACCCTTGCCGTAATACAGCGTCGCGCCGACCGCGTCGCTATGCACCAGCACCGCATTCATCGCGCCTTCGACATTCGCAATCAGGCGCTTGGCCGGAATCAGTGTCGGGTGCACGCGCAGCTCAATCCCATTCGGCATACGCTTGGCGATGCCAAGCAACTTGATGCGATAGCCAAGCTGTTCCGCATAACGAATGTCGGTCGCTTCCAGCTTGGTGATACCCTCAACGTAGACCTTGTCGAACTGCACAGGGATACCAAAAGCAATCGCGGACATGATGGTCAGCTTGTGCGCGGCATCAATCCCTTCAATGTCAAAAGTCGGGTCGGCTTCAGCATAACCCAGACGCTGCGCCTCTTTCAGAACCGTATCGAAATCCAGCCCCTTGTCGCGCATTTCGGACAGGATGAAATTGGTGGTGCCATTGATGATGCCGGCAATCCACTCGATGCGGTTTGCGGTCAAGCCTTCACGCAAGGCCTTGATGATTGGGATACCGCCAGCAACTGCCGCTTCAAATGCGACAATGACCTTTTTTTCCTGTGCCGCCTTGAAGATTTCATTACCGTGGACCGCCAGCAATGCCTTATTGGCGGTGACGACATGTTTGCCATTGGCGATTGCCTTCAGTACCAGTTCCTTGGCAATACCGTAACCGCCTATCAATTCGATCACAATGTCGATATCAGGATTGGTCACGACCAGATTGCCATCGTTAACAACCTCACAATCAGGGCCAACAACTTGCCGCGCACGCTCCGTGTCCAGATCAGCCACCATTGTGATCTGGATGCCGCGTCCCGCGCGGCGCGTGATTTCTTCCTGATTGCGTTTTAATACCGTGTAGGTACCGCCGCCAACTACACCTATTCCCAGCAAACCTACTTTGATTGGTTTCATATATTTCAAATTTAATGTTCGACAAATGTTCTACTGTTTTAAGCTGTGCCGTGCCGCTTGCGGTACCCCTCAAGGAAACGCGCCAGGCGACCGATCGCTTCCGTCAAATCATGCACATTCGGCAGGAATACGACGCGAAAGTGATCCGTTGTCGGCCAATTGAAACCGGACCCTTGTACGATCAATACCTTTTCTGCTTCCAACAGTTCATACGCAAACTGCTTGTCGTCTTTGATTGGATACATGTCCGGATCGAGTTTGGGGAACATGTACATCGCCGCTTTTGGCTTAATGCAGCTTACACCCGGAATTTCGGTCAGCAACCGGTGCGCCAGATCACGTTGTTCGCGCAGACGCCCACCTGGTGCTATGAGGTCGTTGATACTTTGATAGCCGCCCAAAGCAGTCTGAATCGCGTATTGGCCCGGCACATTTGAGCACAGGCGCATCGAGGACAGCATGTTTAAGCCTTCGATGTAATCCTTCGCATGCCTTTTGTCGCCGGATACCACCATCCAGCCAGCGCGATAGCCACAGGATCGGTAATTTTTTGACAGCCCATTCATCGTGATGAACAACACATCGTCTGCCAACGACGCCATCGATGTATGCGTTGCATCTTCATACAGAACCTTGTCGTAAATCTCGTCTGCAAAGACGATTAACTGGTGCTGCCGCGCAAGGTCTACGATCTGCTGCAAAATCTCGACCGGATAGAGCGCACCTGTCGGGTTGTTTGGGTTAATGACGACGATCGCCTTGGTGTTTGGCGTGATTTTTCTCTTTATGTCATCAATGTCGGGATTCCATTCCGATTGTTCATCGCACAAGTAGTGCACCGGCGTGCCGCCTGACAGCGACACAGCAGCCGTCCATAAAGGATAATCCGGCGCAGGCACCAGCACTTCGTCGCCGACATCAAGCAGCGCATTCATGCTCATCACAATCAGCTCGGACGCGCCATTGCCGAGGTAGATGTCTTCGATCGTGACGCCAGCGATTTTCTTTTCCTGTGTGTACTGCATGATCGCCTTGCGCGGCGCAAACAGTCCTTTTGAATCAGTGTAACCAGACGCATTTTGCATGTTACTGATCATGTCGCGCACGATTTCGTCGGGAGGATGAAAGCCGAACTGAGCCAGATTGCCGATGTTCAGCTTGATGATTTTCTGACCTTCTTCTTCCATTTGCCGGGCTTTTTCCAGCACCGGGCCACGAATGTCGTAACAGACGTCTGCCAGCTTCTTCGATTTGTTAATCAAACGCATGGGAAATCCCTGATTTTTAAAGCATGAGGCCGCACAAAATCATGCGCAGCCGAAAACGACTATTCTGACGAAATAACGCTGATTTATCAAGGTAATTGCGCGTAGAAAAAGCATTTAGCTACTATGAAAAGCCGCTAAAATGTTGCCAACTCTTCCAAACAGGTAGCACAAACCACATTTTTTCATCGAAACACAACCGTATGATAGAAAGCGGCCTGCGTGGCGCAGCACAATTGAACCATGTCCGGCAAATTAGAATAAGATTGAGACTTGGAGCAATAAATTATCAACCCAATGGAGATGCAATGGCTGACACCCCTTCCGCAATCGGTTTAACCGTGCCGGATTTTTCCGCAGCAATGACTGGCGGCAAGACCTTCACACTATCAGATTTCAAGGGCAAGAATATCATCTTGTTCTTCTACCCTAAGGACAATACACCCGGCTGCACGGCTGAAAGCATGGATTTTCGCGACCTGTATGCCAAATTCCAGAGTTTGAATATGGAAATTTTTGGCATCAGCCGCGACAGCCTAAAATCGCATGAAGGCTTCAAATCCAAGCTGGGGATGCCGTTCGACTTGATCTCTGACCCAGATGAAGCCGTGTGCAAAATGTTCAACGTCATGCGCGAAAAAAACATGTACGGAAAAAAAGTACGTGGCATTGAGCGCAGTACATTCGTGATTGACGCCGCAGGCACATTGGTGAAAGAATGGCGTGGCCTTCAGGTGCCTGATCACGCAGAAGAAGTGCTGAAATTTCTGGCTGCCTGAGACAACTATTCGTTAAGAAACTTTCTGATTGAGATTCTGATGCCGCTGCCAAAAATGCCGACCAAACCCGCCGCCTTGTTAGCACCCAAGGACTATCCGAAAGCAAGCAAAGGAAAAATCGCTAAACCCGTCGCATCCGAAGTAAAAATTGCGCCCACTCCGGTAGCCAAACCTATTGCCGTAATCACACCGGCGCCCGCACTAAAAGCCAAAGCGGTGAAGGTGCTGCTGTCAGACAAACCGCTTCCGGCGGAAAAAAAGCAGCTCCGGGCTCACCTGAAATCCAAAGCCAGTCGTGCGGCCGACCATACCGGGATGACCAAGCTATTTGTGCTTGATACAAATGTGTTGTTGCATGATCCGACATCGCTGTTCCGCTTTGAAGAGCATGACATCTACCTGCCGATGATGACGCTGGAAGAGCTCGACAACCACAAGAAAGGCATGTCTGACGTCGCCCGCAACGCGCGCCAGGTATCTCGCACGCTGGACTCGCTGGTCGCTAATATCGACGAAGGCGCGATAGATGGTGGCATCCCGCTTTCCAAGTTGGGCAACCGTGAAGCGAAGGGCAGCATGTTCTTCCAGACACGGCTGCAAGCGGGAGCGCTGCTACCCGAAGGGCTGCCCATCGGCAAGGCTGACAACCAGATTCTGGGCATCGTGCGCGCACTGGCAAGCGAACAGCCTGGCCGCCTGATCGTACTGGTATCAAAAGATATCAACATGCGCATCAAGGCGCGTGCGCTGGGCTTGCCGGCCGAAGATTATTTCAACGATCAGGTGCTGGAAGATAGCGACCTGCTGTACTCCGGCGTGATGGCTCTTCCCGAGAATTTCTGGGAAAAGCATGGCAAAGGTATGGAGTCGTGGCAGGAAAATAAGCACAATTACAACTACACCTTCTACCGTCTCACCGGCCCACTAGTGCCGTCGATGCTGGTCAACCAATTTGTTTATCTGGAGTCGAAGACTGGCGACACGCCGTTTTATGCTCAGGTCAAGCAGATCAGCGGCAAAACGGCCGTGCTGCAAATGTTGCGCGATTTTTCCAATGCAAAGAACAATATCTGGGGCATCACCGCACGCAACCGCGAGCAGAATTTTGCGCTTAACATGCTGATGAATCCGGATTGCGATTTCGTCACGCTATTGGGGCAAGCTGGCACTGGCAAGACCTTGCTAACGCTGGCAGCCGGCTTGGCGCAAGTACTGGAGTCAAAACTCTATAACGAAATCATCTTCACGCGTGTCACCGTACCCGTGGGTGAAGATATCGGCTTTTTGCCCGGCACCGAAGAAGAAAAAATGGCACCATGGATGGGCGCACTCGACGACAACCTCGAAGTGTTAAACAAACCGAATGCTGACGGCGGTGAATGGGGTCGTGCTGCGACACAAGACCTGATCCGCTCGCGCATCAAGGTCAAATCGCTCAACTTCATGCGTGGCCGCACCTTCGTCAGTAAATTTGTGATCATCGACGAAGCGCAAAATCTGACGCCCAAGCAGCTAAAAACGCTGGTGACACGTGCCGGCCCCGGCACGAAGATACTTTGCCTGGGCAACATCGCGCAGATCGATACCCCGTACCTGACCGAAGGATCAAGTGGCCTGACTTATGTCGTCGATCGCTTCAAGGGATGGGAGCATAGCGGACATGTGACGCTGGCGCGCGGTGAGCGCTCCAGACTGGCAGATTACGCCAGCGAAGTGCTGTGATTCAGGGGAGAGTAATAACGCGACGCGTTATTACTCTCTGTCGCTGCTGCCGGACGCCTGCAGTCAACAGTCGGCCTTAGGGCAAATCAAAGACTGTGCAGCACTGTCGTCAAATTGGCAGGAAAGTCCGGGCGCAAAGCCAAACCCGACTCACCCCCTCTTAATACATGCCGAATCTGGTGGTAAGCATCGATTCTGGCGAGACATTCCGGCTGACCCAACATTTCCAGAGCGGTATCAATGCAGGCCCCCGTTAACTCGCCATCCATCAAGGCTGAAATCTTTTCTTGCATCATCACTTCCATATTCACTTGTTCTTGCAGTCTAGTTTACTGCACCTTGCCAGCCCAGCAATGAAATATTGCCGTGTTACCAACGATTTTCAAGACCAGTATCCAACAGCGGCCTCAACCTCTCCGCAATCGCCTCACGCGCCCTGAAAATGCGGCTACGCACGGTTCCTATCGGAGTATTCATTACACCGGCAATCTGCTCATAGCTCATGCCCTCCATTTCACGCAGCGAGAGCGCTGTGCGCAAATCTGCCGGCAAATCCCCCATTGCCTGATTAACCGTTTCAGCAATTTGTTTGGTCAGCAACAAAGATTCCGGCGTATCGATATCTGTAAGATGCTCACTGGCGTAAAAAGTTTCATCATCGCTACCTTCGGGGCTGGAAATGGCAGGAAGTCGTTTGCCGCGACTTTCCAGGCTGTTCCGTGCCGCATTGACACCTATCCGGTAGAGCCAGGTATAAAAGGCCGCATCACCGCGAAACTGCGGCAGAGCGCGGTATGCCTTGATGAAGGTTTCCTGCACGATATCTTCAGCCTCAGCCTGGTCGCCAACCAGTCTATATGCCAGCCGGAACAGGCGACGCTGATATTTTGATACCAGCAAGCCAAAGGCGATTTTGTCGCCGCGTTGGGCGCGTAGCACCAATTGCTGGTCAATTTCACGTTCTTTAATCACCATATGTTACTTGGCTATGTTGAGGTTGCTTACGATCAAGCGCTACCGCATACGTAAATATTCACACCAAAAACGCCCTAGGCTTCGCGCTTCGGCTGATGCTTGCTGGCAGCGATCCAGCGGCAAGCCGCCGATAGCGCCCTGAACTCTGCCGCTGAAACGCAATCCGGCAAAATGCGCAGCACCCTTGTTTTTCCACTCTCTGGCTTCACGCACAAAAAAAGCAGCTTGGGCCATAAAGTAGAACCCTCCATCAACTTGACCACTTCCCACTCAGCACAAGAATCATGTGATGGCTCCGATGTTGATTGCCGATTGATCACATCATGCGCCATGCGAATTTCCCCGATGCCGGAAATATCAATGCGAAACGATTTTCTTTGCCGATGCAACTGAAATAGCGCAAATAAAGTGCAAATGATGCTGGCACTCAAAATGAATATTCTGGCTAAAAATGAAAAATACCCTACTACTCCCAACCCAACCGCACAGCCAGTTGCGACGATGCCAACACACATGCCAAGCGTCATGATGAGTAAAAGCCTGGAGGGTTTGACAGTGCCGGATACGGCTATGGACATGGCTTTCCTAAATGAAAATGCAATTTATATAAACAAAACCCCTCATTCACACTAGATGAATGAGGGGCTGAGTTGTCAGCAAATGCAAGACTTTACATTTTTTTGAATACCAGCGTGCCGTTAGTACCACCAAAACCGAAGGAGTTCTTCAAGGCGATATTCAGCGATGCGTCGCGTGCTGTATTCGCGCAATAATCAAGGTCGCAAGCCGGATCCTGATTGAAGATGTTGATCGTCGGTGGAATGACCTGATGGTGCAAGGCCAATACCGTGATCACCGACTCCAGACCGCCTGCGCCGCCCAGCAGATGACCAACCATCGACTTGGCAGAGCTCACAACCACTTTTTTGGCATGCTCACCCAGTGTGCGTTTGACCGCAACTGTTTCAGCGAGATCACCCAAAGGCGTCGATGTGCCGTGCGCACTAATGTAATTGACTTCGTCCGGATTGATCTGCGCATCTTTCAATCCTTGAATCATGCAACGGCTAGCGCCGCTACCGTCTTCCAGCGGTGCCGTCATGTGGTTCGCATCGGCGCTCATGCCAAAACCGATCAGTTCTGCATAAATTTTTGCCCCGCGTGCTTTCGCATGCTCGTATTCTTCCAGCACCATCACACCGGCGCCTTCACCCAGCACAAAACCATCTCTATCCTTATCCCAAGGACGAGAAGCAGTTGTCGGGTCTTCATTGCGCGATGACAAAGCACGGGCAGAAGCAAAACCACCCAAGCCCAGCGGAGAAATAGTCGCTTCAGCACCACCAGCCACCATGACGTCGGCGTCGCCGTACTCAATCATGCGCCCAGCAATACCGATGCTGTGCAAGCCAGTCGAGCAAGCCGTGACGATAGACAGGTTGGGTCCCTTCAGACCGAACTTGATCGACAGGTTGCCCGAAATCATGTTGATGATGGACGCGGGCACAAAGAATGGGCTGATGCGGCGTGGGCCACGATTCAGGTATTCCGAGTGCACTTGTTCAATCATCGGCAAGCCGCCAATGCCGGAACCGATATTAACACCGATACGATCGGCATTTTCATCGGTAACGACCAAGCCGCTATCCTGGATTGCCTGAATACCTGCGGCCATGCCGAAGTGTATGAAGGAATCCATCGTGCGCGCTTCTTTGGCGGTGATGTAATCCTGAATCTCGAAATTCTTCACTTCAGCAGCAAAATTTGTGCTGAATCCTGACGCATCGAATTTCGTGATCGTTCCGACCCCTGATTTTCCTGCGGTTATAGCACTCCACATTTCAGCAACAGAGTTGCCTACAGGTGAGATGCATCCCAGGCCAGTGACGACGACCCGGCGTTGACGTTGACGGCTCAAGCTATTCTCCTGTGCTTTGTGGCGATAAATGTAATTAATCGCCCCCTTTCACGCTGTCTCTTGCGAGACTAGCCTAATTGGGCGGATGCAGCGTTGAATCGCGCCGCATCAATTAACCTGTTTGGGAAGATTACGACTTGACGTTACCTGTAGCGTAATCGATGGCTTGCTTCACAGTCGTGATTTTTTCAGCTTGCTCATCAGGAATTTCGATTTCGAATTCGTCTTCAAGTGCCATGACGAGTTCTACTGTGTCGAGCGAATCAGCGCCCAAATCGTCAACGAAGGACGATTCAATCTTGATGTCAGCTTCAGCGACACCCAGTTGTTCTGCGACGATTTTTCTAACGCGTTGTTCGATATCGGACATGTTTTGGCTCCAGTTGTTGTATTACAGAAAGTGCGCGCATTTTATCAGGTTTGCGCAATAAAAATGACCCTTTGGGCTTATGTTCCCACTACAAAAGTGGAATTATAGTCAAAAAAATCAGGAAACTCATTAATTCATGTACATGCCGCCATTTACGTGCAAGGTCGTACCCGTAATATAGCTTGCCTGTGGCGATGCCAGAAATGCCGTTGCAGCAGCCACATCCTCAGGCGTACCAAAGCGCGCCAGCGGGATTTGTTGCACCAAGCCAGCGATTTGCTGCTCGTTCAGCGATTTTGTCATATCAGTGTCGATAAAGCCGGGCGCGATGCAATTAACAGTAATGCCACGGCTACCGGTTTCACGTGCCAGTGCGCGACTCATGCCTTCAACACCCGCCTTCGATGCGGCGTAATTCATTTGACCGGCATTACCGAGCGAACCCACCACCGAGGTGATGTTGATGATGCGTCCGGTGCGCGCTTTCATCATGCCGCGCAATACTGCACGACACAGGCGACCCACGGCAGTCAGATTGACGGACAGTACACTGTCCCACTCTTCATCTTTCATCCGCATCGCCAACTGATCCTGCGTGATGCCCGCATTGTTGACCAAGATGGAAACGCCGCCAAATTCTTTTTGAATCTCGTCGATCAGCGCCAGACTACCGGCCGCATCAGCAACGTCCAACACGACACCCTTGCCAGCACCTGACCGGATGGCATCAAGCGCTGCGGTGATGGCTGCTGCGCCGCCTGCTGAAGTGCTGGTGCCAATGACCGTTGCGCCGCGTCGCGCCAACTCCAGCGCAATCGCGTAGCCAATCCCGCGTGAAGCGCCTGTAACCAGCGCAACTTGATTCTGTAAATCCTGTGTACTCATTTAAGGCTCTCCAATACCTTGTCCAGCGAAGCCTGATCGACAATCGCATCACTAGTCACGCCGTCATGTATGCGCTTGCACAATCCGGCCAGTACCTTGCCCGGGCCGCATTCGACTACATGTGTGACACCTTCTGCTGCCATCTTTTGGATCGTCTCGACCCAGCGTACCGGGCTAGCAGCTTGGCGCACCAGCGCATCCTTGATCGCTGCCGGATCATTGACAAAGGCGACATCAACGTTGTTGATCAGCGGGATCTTCGGTGCGGAGAATGTCAGTTGTGTCAGATACTCGCGCAGGCGGTCCGATGCTGGTTTCAGTAACGACGAATGGAAGGGTGCCGATACCGATAGCGGCAACGCACGTTTTGCACCTCTGGCTTTGGCCGCCTCGCAAGCACGCGCAATCGCGGTCTTGTGACCGGCGATCACCAGTTGCGACGGCGCATTGAAGTTGGCCGGTTCGACCACTTCGCCCTGCGCCGCTTCTGCGCAAGCTGCAATGACATCTTCATCGGACAGTCCGATAATAGCAGCCATGCCGCCCAAGCCGACAGGTACGGCTTCCTGCATGGCTTGCGCACGGAAACGCACCAGCTTCACTGCATCCTTGAAATCAATGACGCCAGCAGCGACTAACGCGGAAAACTCACCCAGACTATGTCCTGCCACAATTGCCGGCACTTGACCGCCAGCGGCGAGCCATGCGCGGTAAAAAGCGACCGACGTCGACAACATCACTGGTTGTGTATTGGTCGTCAGATCGAGGCTTTCTTTTGGGCCTTCTGCAATCATTGCCCACAGGTCGAATTGCAAGGCATCCGATGCTTCGGCAATAGTGTCACGCACAACTTTATTGTCGGCAAAACCGTTCAACATCCCGACCGCTTGCGAACCTTGGCCGGGGAAAACAAAGGCAAATTTTGACATGCGAATAGTCTCTGCTTAAGGTTAGAAATTACATACGCGCCAAGACAGCACCCCAGGTCAGGCCGCCACCAATAGCTGCCATCAGGATGTTCTGCCCGGGCTTGATGCGACCGTCGCGCATTGCAGTGTCCAGCGCCAGTGGGATCGACGCAGCAGACGTATTACCGTGCTGATCGACAGTCACCACTACCTTATCTGTCGAAATTTTGAGCCGCTTGCCAGCGCTTTGCATGATGCGCACGTTGGCTTGATGCGGAATCAGCCAGTCGACATCGGCTGGATCCATACCGGCCATTTCCAATACTTCGTGCCCAACTTGATCTAGCACCGTTACCGCCAGCTTGAATACTGCCTGCCCATCCATAAACATGAAGCCAGTGCCTTCGAGTACACCGCAATTGATTCTGGCATCCATATGGAGGATGTCGTTGTGATTGCCATCCGCATGCATTTTTGTTGCCAAAATACCCGGCTCATCGGATGCGGACACGACAACTGCACCGGCGCCGTCGCCAAACAACACGCAGGTCGAGCGGTCATTGAAGTCGACCACACGCGAATAAATTTCGGCTCCAATGACCAAGATATTCTTATGTACGCCAGCCCGAATATAAGCATCCGCCATAGACATCGCATAGACGAAGCCGCTGCATACCGCCTGTACATCTACTGCGGCACAGTGGCTGGTAATGCCAAGCTTGGATTGCACCAGGCACGCCGTGCTGGGAAAACCACCACAATGATCGGGCGTACTTGTCGCCAAAATGATCATGTCAATCTGGTTCGCCTCTAGCTTGGCCATTTCCAGTGCTTTTTTTGCTGCCTCTGCACCCAGATCGCTTGAAAACACACCGTCATCGGCGTAATGACGCGCCATGATTCCGCTGCGGGTAACAATCCATTCTTCCGAAGATTCCACACCCTTTGCTGCCAGTTGCGCAATGAGTTCCGCATTTGTGACACGCCTCGGTGGCAGGTAACTGCCGGTACCGGTTATTTTGCTATAGAGAGTCATGCTGTTTTCTGCTCGAGGGTTGCTGTTGCGAAATCTGGTGCCAAAATCGCGCCAGATTGCGGCGACATTTCCGCCATGGTAGTAGATATGCGTAACAACAAGTCATTCCTGACTGCGTCGTACGCGCGCTTTATTGCCCATTCATAGGAATACGCATCCGCACTACCATGGCTTTTGAATACCAGACCGCGCAAACCGAGCAGGCTGGCGCCATTGAAGCGGGAAGGGTTGAGTCGTTTGGAGACAGCTTTGAGGGCGCTTCGCGCAATCAGCGCGCCCAGCATATTGAACGGATTGCTTTTGAAAGAGGAAGTCATAACGCTTCTGAATAAGCGCCCGAGACCTTCGGCGGTTTTTAGCGCAACGTTGCCGACAAATCCATCGCATACGACAATATCGGTCGTGCCTTCGAAGATGTCATTGCCTTCGACATTGCCATAGAAATTGAGTCGGCCCAGATCATGGTCGGCACGCAATAACTCCGACGTGCGCTTGACCAGCTCGTTACCTTTTATATCCTCGGTGCCGACGTTGAGCAGCCCGATGGTCGGCCTTGGCTTGCCTTCGATGGAAGATACGAGTGCCGTACCCATCAGCGCAAATTGAAGCAGATGCTCCGCCTGACAATCGACGTTCGCGCCAAGGTCGAGCATGTAGGTCGGGCCGTTTTTCTGGTTTGGCAAGATCGCGCAGATTGCCGGGCGATCTACGCCGGGAAGTGTTTTGAGCAGATAGCGGGAAACAGCCATCAGGGCGCCAGTATTGCCGGCTGAAACACAGGCTTGCGCCTGCTCATCCTTGACCATGCTGATCGCAACACGCATTGAGGAATCGCGCTTGCGGCGCAAAGCAACTTCAAGCGAATCGTCCATCGCCACAATTTCAGTCGCATTTTTTACGGATAGGCGTGGATGCCCCTCTGCATTGAGCTTCTTCAATTCAGCGAGGATGACCTCTTCCTGCCCGACCAGCAGCAACTCGGCATCTGCTGTCTTTTTTACGAAGGAAACGCAAGCGGGTATGGTCACAGATACACCATGATCCCCACCCATGCAGTCGATAGAAATTCTAATTGTCATCGTTTTGATTCAGTGCCTTGCCCCAGCCTGTTTGGCCAGAATGTGCGCGAGCTAAAATAACGCAAAGGCTGTGGTCAAAAAAAATGGCGCCCGGTCATTAACTCAACGCGCCACTTGCTACGGTCTACTACACCGCAATTATTCGTCGTTCTTGGTCTTCAGCACTTTTTTGCCACGATAAAAACCGTTCGGGCTGATGTGATGACGCATGTGAACTTCACCGGTGGTTGGCTCGGAAGACAACTGTGGGGCAACCAAAAAATCGTGCGAGCGGTGCATGCCGCGCTTCGATGGGGACTTCTTATTCTGCTGAACAGCCATGATAACTCCTAGTACATAAACATAATTTTAAATTCTAACATATCCAGCCAGCAATTTACTTGCAAAAGCGGAAATCCTTGCTGCCTGTCACGGACATGTCGCACTAGTTTGCCAGTGCGTATGCATGCAGCTACTTCAATCAACTACTATTTAATTCCCTTGAGAATCGCAAACGGAGACGGTTTGCTATCTGTCACTGCATCCAAAGCCGAGGCATCAGGACAAACATCATGCCTGGGCGACAATGGCAAAGCCAGCAAAACTTCATCCTCGATCAATTCGAGAACATTGAACTCTTTGCTGCCGACGATGACCTCAAGCGCCTCATCATCGAGTAATTCATCCAGCTCATCGGCGGCGGCTTCGTTCTTCGCCAGCACCAATACCGATTTTGAAGCTATTTCTAACGGAAGCGGTGCCATGCAACGCTGGCATTGCAGTTGCACCGTGGTCGACACTGTCAGCGTCAGATCCGGGCGACCATATTTTTCATAGCCGCCGTCCAGTGACCAATGCAGCGTACCGGATGCGTCCACACATTCCTTCGCAAGCCTAGGCAGATCGGCGACAGCAATCTTTCCTTCGCGGTGCTCATGGAGCCGGGCAAAGTCAAAGGCGTCGATAACAACAGCGCTCATAGGATGGTTTAACCCGTAAAACCTGCGATAATAGCAGAATTACTCCTTACTCGTCAAAGTGTTAGCAACATTCTGACCACTTTTTTGCCAAATATGGCCACCAATACCCCACCTCCCCGCCTGATACTCGGCTCCAGCTCCATCTATCGCAAAGAATTGCTGTCACGCTTGGGCATCCCGTTTGACGTCGCGGTGCCTGACATCGACGAATCCCCATTCTCAGACGAAGCACCGGAAACTACCGCTCTGCGACTGGCGCAAGCCAAGGCTGCCGCCATTGCTGCCAAACATCCCGGCTCGCTGGTAATCGGCTCCGATCAAGTCGCCACGCTGGATGGCAAACAGATCGGCAAACCCGGCACACACGACAATGCCATAAAGCAACTGCAAACGATGCGTGGCCGCCGTGTGGTATTCCATACCGCCTTATGCCTGCTTGACGGACGAAAATCCGGCGACGATGCCGTGCAAGTGGAAAATGTGCAGACTTTTGTCACCTTTCGCGACTTGCCTGATGCAGAACTGGATGCCTACCTGAAAATTGAGCAACCCTACGATTGCGCTGGCAGCGCCCGCAACGAAGGGCTGGGCATTGCGATCCTGGAAAAAATCGAAAGCGACGACCCGACCGCACTCACCGGCTTGCCGCTGATCACCCTGACAACCATGCTGCGTAATGCCGGTGTGTCATTTTTTGGAAAGTAACATGTCTGGCATTCTTTATCTTGTCCCCAACACTCTCGGCCACTCGCAAGATGATCAGACACACCCACTGGCGCAGATCATCCCGGATGACGTGCAAATCCTCACCGCCAAGCTCGGTTATTTCATCGCCGAAAACGCCAAAACTACCCGCGCCTTCCTGAAACTGCTGGCGGTAGCGCATCCGCTAGCAAAGCCTTTGCAGGAAATTAATATTGCGGAGCTGAACGTCAATACCAAAGCCACTGCTCTGCCCGAGCTGCTGGCGCCGATTCTTGCCGGTCAAGATGGTGGCTTGATCTCGGAAGCGGGCGTACCCGCCGTCGCCGATCCCGGCGCAAACCTGGTGCGGCTCGCGCACCAGCTCGGCATCACGGTCAAGCCGCTGGTCGGTCCTTCATCGCTGTTGTTGGCTGTGATGGCGAGTGGGCTGCACGGTCAGAGCTTCGCTTTCAATGGCTATCTGCCGACTGATGCAGCCGAGCGCAGCAAGCGCATCAAGGCGCTGGAAGACCGGTCGAGGCAAGACAAGCAAACGCAAATTTTTATCGAAACCCCCTACCGCAATGGCGCCTTGCTCGAAGCGCTGGCGGCAAGCTGCCGACCAGAAACACTGATTTGCGTCGCCACTGACCTGACCGCGCCTGACGAGTCAATCCGGACACAAGCGGCGGCAAAATGGAAAAGTCAGATCGCATCTGGCAAACAGCCGGATTTTCATCGCAAGCCGACAGTGTTTTTGCTGCTGGCAGATTAATCAAATAATCAAAACTTTCAGCAATTACAAATAATATCCGCTCTTAAAAATCAAGACCCTAGGAAACCTCAGGGATACCAAGTAGCTTTTTCGCATCTTCGCTAGGTGTATTTATAAACGCTATGGCGACGATATCTAAATTGCCCGTACCGAAAAATATTGATGAGAAGCCAGCTGACTGTAAGATTGTTATCAATGATTTTTGCGTAAACCCAGTTTTATGTGCATAGAATTCATTCCCGCTTCGCTCAATCTCAACACCATAACCATAGATTACATCCCGGACTGTTATCGGCCCTGACGCCGACTGATAGAGAACATCGTCTATATCCATATTTTTCTCGACGACTACTCGCATTACTTCGCCTAAATCAGGAACCCTAATAAGAGCGAAGCCATCTGCTTTAAGCACATGCACAAAGCCAGCCAAAACCTTTATGGCATCATGGTAATAATAGTGTTCTAAATTGTGCGAACAATACACTGAGTCATATGTGGCGCTAGACAAGCTTGACAATTCACGTGCATCGCAAACAACATCTGGACTACCTTTCGGATCAATATCCAACAGGACATGCTCCCACCCCTCATACTGAGATGGCAAAGGTATTGCCTTACTATTGCCACCGACGTTTAGAACTTTTTTCATTCGCATGCCCTCCAATAAAATTCACAACTTTCAATATCCGATGAGCTTACCTTCTAAGGATTACAAGGTCCACACTGAAAGAACAATAAACAGCAAATAGAGTCAGGCAAACCCAGATGTCGAATGACTTCGTGCCATGCATAACTCCGTTTTAGTTTAATTAAACTATGCCGGTGTCCGCCAGATGATTGGAAGTCCATGGACAATCTGGGTAAACAAAAGTAGGAAGATCCTTTGCGCAGAGTACAGATATAAATGGCGCAAACGATGTTCTCTTCGATCAATTGAATCGAACACAAGAAAAGTACAAATCTGCAAAGGGAACGAAGATATGCCGTGTAACGTCGATTAATGCCGTGCTAACTTGAATTACTCTGAAGGACGGCGCTTTTTCTTGAGTGGCGGTGCCGTTTCGCTCGTTTCCAGCGTAAATCCGGCATCTTCATCCTGCCCCAGTGCGGTAACCAGATAGGGCATGACTTCCGTCAGCATCGGCGCCAGTGTCCACGGCGGATTCAGCACAAACATGCCACTGCTACGCAAACCGAAGCCGTCTGGCGTCGGCGTGGAAACCGACAGCGTGACATTCAGCCAGCCGTTGGTAGCCAGTCGTTTCAGGCGATCTGCCAAGAGCTTGGATTCTTGACGGTGTAATACCGGATACCAGACCGCATAAGTGCCAGTAGAAAAGCGTTTGAGCGCATCGTCCAGCGTCTCGGTCACGCGGCGGTAATCGGTTTTGACTTCATACGGCGGGTCGATCAGCACCAGCGCGCGCCGCGACGGCGGCGGAAGCAATGCCTTCAAGACCTGAAATCCATCACCCTGCTCAGCCATCACCCGCGTGCCACGCGCACTTGAGCGGTGTCCTTGCGCTGCGGCATGGGCCTCCAGCTTGCGGAAATTGTCTTTCAAAATCTTGCCATCGCTCGGATGCAATTCGAACAGGCGCAGACGATCCTGATCACGCAGCATGGCATTGGCGATATAAGGCGACCCCGGGTAATGGCGCAATTTGCCATCACCATTCATGGATTTGACCAACTTGACGTACTCCGCCAGCGGTTCAGGCAAATCCTTGCGGTCCCAAAGGCGGGCGATGCCGGATTCATACTCGGCATTCTTTGCCGCATAACCGCCATCCAGTGAGTACACACCAGCACCGGCATGCGTGTCGATGTAGTGGAAAGGCGTGTCTTTTTGACTGAGATACTGCAACAACTGCATCAGCAAGAAGTGCTTTAGTACATCAGCGTGGTTGCCTGCATGAAAGGCATGGCGGTAACTCAGCATGGTAAACCTGTAATATCGGGTGAGAATGCGTGCATTGTACCCGCAGCACCAAACATCGAGAAAAACTATCTGGCTGCATCAGATAATGTCGGCCTATGGCGACAAAGCACTGCATCAGCTGCGATTGCAACACGCTTTACGTTACACTTATGTTTTGCCAGTGTCTATTGGAAATATCCATGTCGAACACTCCTCGCCTCGCTCTGGTGATGATTGTTAAAAATGAAGAAAAAAAGCTTGCTCGTTGCTTGATCAGCGTAGCCGGTTTGGTCGACGACATCATTTTGGTTGATACCGGCTCTACCGATGAGACCGTCAGCATTGCCGAAGCTCACGGTGCCCGCGTATTCCATTTTGCCTGGTGCGACGATTTTTCTGCAGCCAGAAATTTTGCACTGGAACACTCCACCGCCGACTGGAATCTGGTGCTGGATGCGGATGAATGGCTGATTGACTCCGATGCATTAGTCACCGCCACCCAACTCACGCCCGATTATTTGGGTTTGATTTGTCAGCGTAACGACTACCTTCTGGATGGCAATCCAGTCCAAGCCGATTGCTGGATACCCCGGTTATTGCCTGGAGGAGTGCGCTACACGGGTCTCATTCACGAACAACCAGATAGCGCCCTGCCGCGTCGCTACACAAACATCCACATCGGCCATGACGGCTATGTCGATTTTTCCCATAAAAAAGGCCGCAACCGGCATCTGTTAGAAATCGAACTGCAACGCAACCCGGACAATCTCTATTACCGCTACCAACTCGGCAAGGAGTTCGAGGTCGTTGAACATGACTATGCCTCGGCCGCGCAGTGTTATGAACAAGTTTTTGCAAAGCTTGATCTGAATGTTTCTTATGCTCACGACCTGATCACTCGTTATCTGTTCTGCCTGAAAAAAACGGGACAGTTTGACGTAGCCATTCCACTTGCCGAGCAGTTGCATGAGCAATACCACGAATCAGCTGATTTTCTGTTTGTATTGGGCGATCTGTTGCTGGATTACATCGTTGAAAATCCGGATCAGGTGAACAATTTGCTACCTATGATCGAGTCGGCTTGGTTTAGATGCTTGGAAATTGGAGAAAACAGTGATTATCGGGATAGTGTGCGAGGACGAGGGAGTTTTTTGGCCGCCCACAATCTGTCGGTGTTGTATGAATTTAGTGGACGTCCGACGCAAGCAGAAAAATATCGCAACCTGTCCATTAAACTTCGTGGCTAATCAAAAATTGCAGGCTTATGGCAATTGAACTGTCAATGACGACAAACTTATCATAGGGATGAGACATGAAATTTTGCATCTTCGGTGCAGGCGCAATCGGCGGTTATCTCGCAGTCGAATTAGCGCTCGCAGGCAATGAAGTGTGCGTGGTTGCCCGCGGCGAGCATTTGCAGGCGATCAAAAAAAACGGGCTCAAGCTGCTAATCGGCGGTCAGGAAAAAATCGCGTACGTGGCCGCCAGCGACAACCCAGCGGATTTTGGCCATCAGGACTATGTGATATGCGCATTAAAAGCGCACCAATCGCATGAAAGCGCGGCCGCCTTCGCGCCGCTACTGGGGCCAGACACCGCAATGGTGACGGCAATGAATGGCATTCCGTGGTGGTATTTCTATAAAGAAGGCAGCCAATACGATGGGCGTCACCTGGAATCAGTCGATCATGGTGCACGGCAGTGGAAGCTGATCGGACCGGAACGCGCCATCGGCTGCGTGGTTGATCCGGCCTGCGAAGTGGTTGCTCCCGGCGTGATCGGGCACCATGAATTTAACCGCTTCATCCTTGGCGAGCCGGACGGCAGCCGCTCGGAACGCGTGGTCAAATTATCCGAAGCACTGACCGCTGCCAATTTCGACGCGCCGATCCGCGATGCGATCCGCTGGAATGTCTGGCTCAAGTTATGGGGCAATGTCTGCTTCAACCCGATCAGCGCGCTGACGCATGCAACACTGGATCGCATCACGTCCGAACCCGGCTTACGGGCGCTGTGCAAGCAGATGATGTATGAGACCAAGGCGATAACCAAAGCGTTGAACGTACACATCGGCGAAGAAATGATAGACCGACGCCTGAATATCGCAGGCAAAGCAGTCGGTCATAAAATGTCGATGTTGCAGGATCTAGAACGGCACCGCTCAATGGAAATTGATGCGCTGGTGACTGCGGTACAGGAACTGGGGCGACTTACCGGCGTGCCAACGCCAACGGTTGATGTGCTATTGACGCTGGTGCAGGAACAGGGACGCCAAGCGGGGTTATATAACGCTTAAGTGAACAGCTCGATATCGCCAGATGACGGCCGAGTCGACAAGCGATTGGCATAATCCTGCTCACGATTAGCCAGGGTATTGTTGTGCAGCTGCTTGAGCTTTTTGACCATCACCTTGCCGGTACGCGGGAAGAAATAAACCTTGCGCGGATAAATATCCTCAAGATCCTCGGCCACAATGCGGATACCTTCGGTTTTCAGGTATTCCTTCACGAACTGGGAGTTGCGCTCACCGACGTTGATCGCAATAAAGCCTTGCAACACATGACCGCCACCAAACACCTTGGCTTCGAGATTTTCACGCCGGGCGCCAGCCTTTAGCAATTCATTGATCAGAATTTCCATCGCATACGTGCCATAGCGCATCGATGCAGAAATAATGCCGCCTTCATTGCCGTCATTCGGTAACATGAAATGATTCATGCCGCCAATGCCGGAAACCCGATCGCGTATGCAAGCCGACACGCACGAGCCCAGCACCGTGACGATCACCATGTCTTTCGGCGTGAAATAGTATTCGCCAGGCAATATCTTGGCGGCGTCGGTATCGAATCCCCGATCGTAGTAGATGTTGGTAGCTAAATGCTTGTCGAATACGCCACTCATGAATATTTATTCGCGAGCTGAAGAAGTGGCAGCGGCCGGATTGGATAGCTGATAAACCGTTTTACCGCGCAACTTGAGCGCATTGGACACATACTGGAAATTTTCGGAATGGCCGGCAAACAACAAACCATCCGGCTTCATCAAATTGACAAAGCGCGACAGAATTTTGCCTTGTGTGGGCTTGTCGAAATAAATCATCACGTTGCGACAGAAAATAACATCAAAGCCACCTCTGACATGCCAGTTGTCCGACAGCAAGTTCAACTGTCTGAAAGTAATCATGTTTCGCAACTCGGGGCGCGCGCGCACCATACCGGCATTATTGCCCTTGCCTTTCAAGAAATACTTCCTGAGGCGTTCTGGCGACATCTTGCCCAATTTGTCCTCAGAATATATCCCGGCCTCAGCGGTGGCAAGCACATTCGTATCAATGTCAGTTGCAATGACTGTGGCTGGCGGCGTCAAGGTGCCGAACGCCTCGCACAGCGTAATTGCGATCGAATAAGGTTCTTCGCCTGTCGAACTGGCCGAGCACCATACCTCTATCGGCCCCTTCCGGTTCTTCATGAACTCCTTCAGGATAGGGAAATGATGCTCTTCACGGAAAAACGAGGTCAGGTTGGTGGTCAGCGCATTGACAAACGCTTCCCATTCATCATCGAGCTTGCCAGCTTCCAGTGAATCAAGGTAGTCCTCAAACGAAGTCATCCCGATCGCACGCAAGCGGCGCGCAATCCGGCTGTACACCATTTCCTGCTTGGTACTCGCCAGTGATATCCCTGCCCGGCGATAGATCAAATCGCGCACGCGGTCGAAGTCACGCGTTGTGAAATCAAATTCCTTGCTCTTGCTTGGTCTATTTTCTGCCACTCAACTCACCCCTCGTCCGACACGCTATTCAAACACACCTGCAAATTATCCGTTTCATCAGCCTAAAAAGTAACACGCTTTTGGATTTATTGCACCAAGGCAATAATTTATTCAATTAAAGACGCGCAATTTGATGCCAAATTAAATACTCAATTTGCAGGTTACAACAATTTATTCGCACTATCTTTCCGATCAAACCAGCTTTTCCCGCTTAATTCCAGCGCAGGCAAACTGCGCGAGCGCTCATTGTCGCCTGCCAGCATCGCATCTTAACCGTCTCGACCTGTTTCTTGCAGGAAAAATAGATAATAGGGTAGAAAACAGACATCATCATTGAATATGATCAAGCCTATAAGGTATTCTTGGGTGCAATCCAAACAAATATTGAACCTTTTCATGCAAGAAAGCACGATCAACATGATGCAAACAGAGTGGCTTCCCACCATCATGCAAGGCTCGTTTAACGAGATATATGTGATGGATTGCGAGTCATTGCGCTTCCTGCAAGTCAATCAAGCCGCCTGCGACAACTTGCAATACACCGCTGACAAACTGGCATGCATGTCGCTAACGGATATCAGCAGCAAGCCGCTTACGCAAAAGTTGTTGCCACTGCTTAATGCGGAAACAGCCCAGCTCAATTTTGAAACCACGCTGGTGCGCAAGGATGGCTCCCACTATCCGATCGAATTTCGGGTATTCCTTTGTGGCGAGAAAATATCATCTGTACTCATCGCCATCGGTAAAGATGTCAGCTCACAACATGAAACCGCGCAAGCGTTGGGGCGAAGTAAGTCGCTATTCAGCGCGATTGTCTCCAACACGCCAGGTCTGGTGTATCAATTCACACTGCAAGCGGACGGCAGCGTCGCCTTCCCCTATTTGAGCGAGGGTTGCCAGGCCTTATTGGGCTTATCGGCCGAGCAGTTAAGCGCCGAACCAGCGCTATTTTTTGATCTGATCCTGCCTGAAGACCGCCAATCCTATATGGAATCGATGTTGGCGTCTTCAGCCGAGCAAAAAAGCTGGAACTGGGACGGCAGGATCTGGATTGAAGCCTGGAAAGATATCAAGTGGATCAACTTACGTGCCACACCTCAACTTCTGCCTGACGGTCGTGTGCAGTGGGATGGCATTATGACCAACATCACCCAAAGCAAGCTGGAAGAGTTTGAACTCAAGCACTCCCGCACCCGCTTGTCCGAACTGTCCGCCCACATCGAGCAAGTTAAAGAGCTGGAGCGCACCCGCATTGCACGCGAAGTCCATGACGATCTCGGCGGCAATCTGACTGCGATAAAAATGGCCTTGACGCTGCTGACCACCCGCCTGCCAGCAGGAAACAAGGCGCTCGCAGAGAAAGCGGCTTACGTCGACCTGCTGGTCGATCGCACGATTGAATCGGCACATCGGATCGCCAGCGATCTGCGCCCCGGCATCCTCGACTTCGGCATCGTTGCTGCGCTGGAGTGGCAGACCGAGGAATTTGAAAAGCAGATCGGCATACCTTGCGTATTTTCATCTAATACAAAGGAAATCGAATTGCACCCGGATCAGGCGACCGCCATTTTCCGGATTTTTCAGGAAGCGCTCACCAATATCGCCAAACATGCCAACGCCACCAAGGTCAATGTACAACTCGCACTGACCAGGAGCAGCATCCACCTGAAAATTATCGATAACGGCAAAGGCATTTCTGCTGCCGAACGGCTGAAACCTCAATCCTTTGGCCTGCGTGGCATGATGGAACGCGCCAGTTTCATGGGCGGTAAATTATCGATTTCCCCTACCCCGGGTGGCGGCAACACTATTACCATCAAGCTACCGCATTCGACTCACACCCCTTCATTGCAATTGCAATAGCGCTTTTTCGCCTTACAATGACAGCATGAGCAATCGTCCTTCCACCACCATCCGCGTTCTGATCGCAGACGACCACGCCATCGTGCGTGAAGGCTTGAAGCAAATTCTCGCTGATACAAAAGACATTATCGTCGGCGGCGAAGCAAAAAATGGGGTCGAAGCGATCAAACTAGCACGCAATGGCGATTGCCAAGTGATGCTTCTGGATATTTCCATGCCGGATAGAAATGGCATCGATGTGCTCAAGCAAGTCAAAAAAGAAGTGCCGCAACTTGCGGTGCTGATGCTGTCGATGCACCGCGAAGACGTGTATGCGATCCGCTCCCTCAAGGCGGGCGCCTCCGGCTACCTGAACAAGCAAAGCGCGCCGAACGAGCTCGTTAACGCGATCCGTCAGGTGGCTGACGGCATGAAATACATCAGTCCCGCGATGGCGCAGGTACTCGCAAGCAAAATTGGCGAAGATCAGGAAAAGCCGCTGCATGAAACGCTGTCCGACCGCGAATACCAGACACTTACCATGATTGCATCAGGCAAATCCGTGGGCGATATTGCCGAAGAATTATCGCTGTCGGCCAAAACCGTCAGCGAATACCGTTCCCGCCTGCTGACAAAAATGAAGTTGAAAAACAGCGCTGAATTGACGCATTATGCGATCAAACATCAGTTAGAAGAGTAACTTAGTTGCGGGACAGAGTTAAGCGTAGCGGTACTCTGTCCTCAACAAATTAGAAGGTTGCGGGACAAATCATTTTCGGTTGGGGAACGCAAGATTTGACAATCGGCGTAAGGCAAGAAAACACCTACTTTATTATTGCTAATTAAACCATCAAACTGTCTCAGCCCATATTATTCTTTGATGATCCAAACCTGTTCTGAGTATTGAATCACTATGAAGAAACCTGAGCCTCCCACCAAGCAGAACCCCGCGCTGATAGCTAGGGAAGTATTTCGCCTCTTGGGCCAGCGCCGCACTTCGCCGACGCCCGACGCCTACCGCGCGCTGTTCTACGAAGTCGCAGGCACGCCTGATCCCGACATACCAAGCGAGAGCAAAGCCAAAGAAACACCCATTCATGAAGCCGACCATGCCACCTTGCTGGTACTCAACAGCTTTGCAAGAAAACTGGCAGGCGCCCAAGGTGATCTCGCCGATCTTGGCTACACCATTCAACGTGCAGCGAAATCAAGCAACTGGGAAGATTACGGCAAGGGCCTCAATCAGCTGTACGACAAGTATCTCAAGTCTGCAGACGCCCCTGCTTCCAAAAATATGGCGCTGGTAGCGATGCCGACAGAAAGCGAGCAACTGCACTTTCTGCGCGAACTACTGGTTCGCACCCTGTCATTTACCGTCGCTTCGCTGCTGCAGGATGCGCCGGATCTTGCGGCGGAAGCAGAAGCGCTCGGCACCATGCTACGCAGCGCCCAGTCCGAAGACGACTTCGAGAAAGCTACGTCACGCCTGAAGCGCCTGTCCTACAAAATCGAAATGAAAACCGGCACCTCGGCCGAGCAGCAAGAACTGCTATTGCGATTGTTCAACCTCTTGCTCGACAACGTCGGCGAACTGCTGGAAGATGACAGCTGGCTGCGCGGCCAGATCACCGTGATTCAAAATCTGGTTTCCGGTCCGCTAAACCAGCGCATGCTGGAAGATGCTGCCAGCAGCCTCAAGGAAGTGATCTACAAGCAAGGCATGCTCAAGCACAGCCTGAGCGAGGCCAGAGACACGCTGAAGAACATGATGATCACCTTCATCGACCGTCTGAGCGACATGACCGTCAGCACCAGCAAATACCATGAAAAAATGGAAGCTTATTCGCTAAAAATCAGCAAATCTGACAACATAGGCGAACTAAGCCAAGTCTTGGATGAAGTACTGCATGAAACCAAACTGATTCAGACAGAAGCCCGTGGCTCGCGCGATCAGATGCTCAACGCGCGCAAGGAAGCAGAGGAAGCGGAAGGCCGCATCCACGATCTGGAGAAAAAACTCGAGCATATGAGCGAACTCGTGCGCGAAGATCAGCTGACTGGCAGTCTCAACCGCCGCGGGTTGGAAGATGTCTATGAACGCGAAGCCGCACGTGCCGATCGGCGTGGCACGCCGATGTGCGTGGCTTTGCTCGACCTGGATAACTTCAAGGTTTTGAACGACACCTACGGTCATTTTGCGGGTGACGAAGCCTTGGTGCATCTGGTGCGTGTGGTCAAGGAGACGCTGCGCCCAACCGACGTCATCGCGCGCTTCGGCGGCGAAGAATTCCTGATTTTGCTGCCTGAAACCAAAATTGAGGATGGCACCCAAACACTTATGCGCGTGCAACGCGCGCTGACCAAGCACTTCTTCATGTTCAAAAACGAACAGATACTCATTACTTTCAGCGCCGGCGTCGCCCAGCGCCACCCGCACGAAGAGCAGGAAGCCATCACCAACCGCGCCGACCGCGCCATGTACAAAGCCAAAAAATCCGGGAAAAATCGTGTTTTTGCCGCAGAATAAGCGCCATCCCACCTGCATCGCCCACGCCACCCAATAATTAACAATACGGCAACTAGTAACGCGACGCGTTATTAGTTGGGGCAAAAACCGGATTTTCGGCCATTCGGCAGGCAAAAAACTGTCGTTTTGCACAAAATATAAGCACTTTTAGGCCGAAAAATCACGTTTTTTATGGGAGTATAGGCAATAATATGGAGGAGAGCCAAATAATACGCGCGGGAGGTAAAACACTACCCGGGAGTATACTTAATGACACACTTGGATTCAAACACAAAGTGCCATGCCAAATCAGGTGCCAGGCGAGGTCTAAGATGCCAGCGCCACTATCCAAACGCTGCGCCAAAAGCGCACGTCCGCCCCAAATATTCGCATAATCACATATATATTTTCAAACTGAAATAAATCAGCCATGCCTAAAATATAAGACATTGATTAAATTCAGTTTTTTGCGTACAAACAGCGAAAAATAACTTCTTCCTCTATACCTCAAGTTTCCCGATAACTGGTCGATTAGATAGGTATGCTTGAAACGTGATGGGCGAGCAAAATGCGATCTCAAATACGTGCCGCCATTAAACTTTCCTGCAACTTAGCCGATAAACAAAACAGTAGCGGTCTGCTTGCAAAACAAACTTAAGCAAACCAAAGCCTAAGGCAGATAAGCCTGAACCAATCGGACCAAGTATTTTTAGGAGAATTACCATGGCTGCAATGATTAATACCAATATTGGTTCACTGAATGCACAGCGCAACCTTTCCACGTCGCAAAGTGCGCTTTCCACATCGCTGCAACGTTTGTCCTCAGGCCTACGCATCAACAGCGCCAAAGATGACGCCGCCGGTTTGTCAATCAGCGAGCAAATGACAACCCAAATCCGCGGCCTTAACCAAGCGGTTCGCAATGCTAACGATGGTATTTCTTTAGCTCAAACGGCTGAAGGCGCGCTCAGCACGATGGGTGACATGCTGCAACGTATGCGTGAGCTGACCGTGCAAGCTGCCAATGGCAGTAACAGCTCCGATTCTTGGGGTGCCTTGGATAAAGAGTTTCAAACACTAGGCGCAGAAGTCGACCGGATTGCTACCTCCACCAAGTTTAACGGTATCGCCATTATTGGCGATGGGAAGGCCGAATTCAAATTCCAGGTGGGCGCCAGCACTACCGATCAAGAGTCGATCACGACGACCGACATGTCAACTACGGGATCTGTCGCTGTGGGTACAGCATTGGACTCATCAGCCAATTCACTCATTGCGATGGCGTTAGTTGACACCGCAATCACAGACGTATCATCTGCGCGGGCCAACTTGGGTGCGTCGCAAAATACACTGGGATTTACCATTTCCAACCTGCAGTCTTCCAGCGAAGCGACATCGGCTGCTCGCAGCCGGATTATGGATACCGACTTTGCTGCAGAAACAGCATCACTAACACGGGGCCAGATTTTGCAACAAGCTGGTACAGCAATGCTGGCACAGGCCAACTCACTGCCTAACAACGTGCTGTCACTGTTGAAAGGTTAATGTAGCGTTGTCGTCATTGCGCCTCGGCTGAAAATTTCAGCCGGGGATCGTTACAAGGAGAATCATCGTGGAACTTAATATTGTCGGCAGCAATGCCACTAACGTATCTAGAGTTTCTGAAAGTCGGGTCGCTAGCCCGACTCCTGCAAGTGTGACTGCTAACCAGGAGCAGGTACAGACTGCAAATGCGGTTCAAAAAGCCGCCGCAGCGCCTTCGGTCGATCAGGTCAAGCAGGCTGTTGATAATATCAACAAGTCTATGCATGTTAGTGGTCTTGATTTTTCATTTGACCCTAAGAGCGACAAAACCATTGTTAAGGTGATCGACAGGCAAACTAGCGAAGTTATACGCCAGTTTCCGACTGAACAAGCTTTGGCTATGTCAAAATCGCTCGACGAAGCCATCGGCAAGCTAGTTAAGGAAGAAGCCTAACTTTTTCCAACTGAACCAAATTAGTGTTTAGGTATTGTCGGTAGCGGCAATGCTTGTTTTTTCACGTCCATTGCATTCGTATATATCTAAGCCAAATACGACAACATTAGCAAATACCGTCATTCAGTAAAGAAGAATGGCAAATCCCCCTCTAAAGGTCGGATTGAACTGGTCGTTATACAGTTACAGTCCTAGATAACGAATAGTTTTTTGCGGGAGACGCATATGGCAGTTTCATCCACATCAAGCACCACCAATACTGTCATCGACGTCACATCCATCGTTTCTCAATTGATGACGGTGGAAAAGCAGCCGCTGACGGTAATCGCAAACAAACAATCGAGCTTCCAGACAAAACTGACGGCTTTTGGTAGTTTGAAAAGCGCGTTATCGACTTTTCAGAGTTCTGTAACAAAATTGTCTAGCATCAGTGATTTTCAAGCTTCGACCGCGACGGTTGCAGACACAAACGTTGCGACCGCTACAGCAAACGCATCTGCCTCTGCGGGCTCTTACATGCTTGAAGTATCCAAACTAGCACAGGCACAGACATTAGCGACGGCTGGACAGGCAAGCGACGCCTCGGCAATCGGCACTGGCGTGATCAGTTTTGACTTTGGAACCATTTCAGGCACGCTAGGCAATGACGGCAAATACGGCAGCGGCACCATATTTTCCTCTGGTAGCACTGGCATAAAAAGCGTCACCATCGACAGCACCAATAACTCACTAGCCGGGATTCGTGACGCGATCAACAAAGCCAATATTGGCGTAACTGCCAGCATCAATAATGATGGCGGTACATCACCTTATCGTCTAGTTTTTTCATCCGCGAATACCGGCAAGGCCAATAGCCTGAAAATTTCCGTTGCTGGCAGCGCCGAACTTTCTTCACTATTGAGCAGCGATCCAAGCAATGTCGACGGTCAGTCACTAACGGAAACAATTACAGCGCAGGATGCTGCATTTAAAGTCGATGGCATTTCCATCACCAAGGCAACCAATACCGTTTCCGATGTAATCTCTGGCGTCTCGCTAACGCTGACCAATAAGACCAGTAGCGCTACTAAGATCACTATTGCGCGTGATACGACATCGGTTTCGGATGCGATCAAATCATTCGTCAGTGCCTATAATACAGTCACCAGCGCACTAAATAATGCAACATCCTACAATGCCAGCACTAAGACATCAGCAACGCTGAATGGCGACTCTGCCGTACGTTCAATACAGACTCAGATTCGAAAAATAATGTCCTCATCCGTTACGGGTGGATCCAGCGCCTATTCAGTATTGTCGCAAGTTGGTGTCACGATACAGAAAGATGGCTCCCTGGCTGTCGACAGCACCAAACTAGCGTCTGCTTTGAGCACAAGCTTCAATGATATTGCAGGGCTTTTTGCAGAGTCCGGCAAAGCCAGCGACAGCCTAGCGTCCTATACAAGCGCCAGCAGCAAGACCAACCCAGGATCCTACGCAGTCAATGTTACACAACTAGCGACCAAAGGTAGTGTTGCAGGGACTATCGCTGCTGGATTGGACGTCACCAGCGCCAATAATACACTTCAGGTGAAAATTGACGGCATCACAGCAACAATTTCACTTGAACAAAAGATATATGCCAATACGGCTGACTTGGCTGCCGAGATACAGTCGAAGATCAATGGCGCTGCCGCGATTTCTTCTGCTGGTTCTTCGGTAAAAGTCTCTGAATCTAATGGCGTCTTAACGATCACCTCTGATCGTTATGGTTCTGGATCAAGTGTAGACATCACTGGTGGCGAGCTGAATCTTGGTGCTAGTAATGATGGACTAAACGTTTCAGGAACAATCAATGGTGTGGTAGCAAACGGATCCGGTCAAACACTGACTGGCGCCACCAGCAATGATGCCGAGGGAATCCAGCTTAAAATTATCGGCGGCACTCTTGGCGCTCGAGGGACAGTCAATTATTCACAGGGGTACGCTTTTCAGCTTGATAAATTGATTGACTCGCTACTCAGCACTGATGGTCTTATCGCTTCTCGTACTGATGGGATCAATGCCTCGATCAAAAAGTTAGAAGATGATAAGACGCGAATAAGCGACAATCTGGTAACGATTGAGGCACGCTATCGCGCCCAGTACTCCAAGCTTGATACGCTTCTGCAACAAATGGATTCAACTAGTACATATTTAACACAGCAGTTGAGTGCACTATCTAAGAATTCCGGTTAATAGTAAATGTCGGTAAGGGGAAATATCATGTTTGGATCAGTTAAATATGGCGCAAATGCCTATGCTAAAGTTGGTGTTGAGACAGGGGTCACAACGGCCAGCCCGCTGAAACTTATCGTCATGTTATATGATGGTGCCTTGATATCGATAGCTTCGGCGCTGCCTCTTATGAAGGCAGGCAAGATTGCAGAAAAAGGGCAAGCCATTTCCAAAGCAATCTTGATTATCGACAGCGGATTGCGTACCTGCCTTGACAAGAAGGCTGGTGGTGAAATAGCCCAGAATCTGGATGCGTTGTACATATATATGACGACTCGTCTTTTCGAAGCAAATCTGAAGAACCAGCCAGAATTGCTGGAAGAGGTTTACAGTTTACTGCTTGATTTAAAATCCGCTTGGGAGGCGATCAACGAGTCGGAGAAACGTGTAGAAAATGCCTCACCACTACCGCCAGCGCGAGTTTATGACTCGCTATCACCACGTACATCCAGTCTTGTAAGGGCTTGAGTGATCATGGAAAATCAGGAAATCATCTCGCTGTATGAAGAAGTTGCCGGAATCACCGACCAGATGCTTGCCGCAGCACGCAATAATGATTGGGAGTCGCTGGTCTCACTGGAAACCCGTTGCGCAGATCACATCAACACCCTTAAGGCGCGCGATCAGATCGCCCCCTTATCGCTTGCGGCACGCCAGAGAAAAGTCAGCGTCATTAAAAAGATTCTGGCTGACGACAATGAAATACGATCAATTACCGAACCCAAGCTGGCGCAACTTTCGGCACTGATCAGCAGCTCTGGCACCGAGCGCAAGCTGCATCAGGCTTATAGCGCCAACAGTACAGGCTAGCCATGTTACTGCGTACGGATGTCACCGGCACGCGGCCTGTCACTCAGACAGACGCGACCACTACGCTGACATCCGTTACGAACGCCAGTCAGGAAGCATTCAACCGATTGGCGCTTATCTCTGTGGGCAAAAAGTTTCAGGCTGAGATCATGTCTCGCCTGAATGATGGAACTTACCTGGTTCGCATCGCTAACACCACGGCACGCATGGCATTGCCCGACAGCACGCAAGCCGGACAGACCGTTGCTATGACACTGGTTGCGGCCAACCCACGCCCAACTTTTTTACTGGGGGAAACATCAGGCGCTGAAGGGCAATCGATGGCAGGTACGCTGCTGGATGCAGCCCCAAGCAATCAGGTGAATAAAGTTGTACCTGCCACCACCGAAGCCAGCAACGCTGCACTGGCAGAACAGATACCCAGCAGCGCTACCGCCTCGCTCAGCACTACGGGACGCCTGCTCGACAATCTGCTGCATGCAGCACAATTGGATGGCGCACCCAACAAAGTCCTCGGCCAATCAGCAATTATTTCATCGCCAGACGTGACGCCTGAAAATATGGCCTACTCTCTGCAAAACACTCTCGAACATAGTGGCTTGTTTTATGAGTCTCATCTCAACCAATGGATAAATGGCAAGCGCACTACGGAAGAACTGATGCGTGAACCGCAGGCATCTGTGCTCCCAAATATGAATGTCGCAAAGGCCGACAGTTCATTGATAGACATGATGCGCGCCCTTGATGCGGCGCAACACAGCGGCGCCCCTTCGACCGATAGCCTGAGCCAGGCTGCCACATTAAATAACGATACCGCCCACCTCATCAGTCTGCAGCTTGGCGCGCTTGAACAACGCCGCGTCGCCTGGCAAGGCGAGCTTTGGCCTGGCCAGAAATTTGAATGGGATGTGTCCGAAGAAACGCCTAAGAATGACAGCTCTGAGCCGAACCCGTCATGGCGCAGCACGGTGCGCTTTGAACTGCCGACGCTGGGGGTGATTACCGCTTCCGTGCACCTCGCCAATGGCCATGTGCAAATGCAGGTGCGCGCGGAAACAGATGCCACGGCAGCCACCTTGCGCGCACATGGCAGCAAACTGGCAAATGCGCTGGAAGCCGCCGGATCGCCGCTCGACCAATTGACGGTGACAAAAAATGCCCCCGCCTAAAACACCACTGAATGCGATTGCACTTGCCTATCGCAGTGGCGATATGGCACCAAAAGTCGTGGCAAAGGGGCGCGGACTGATTGCAGAGGAAATCATTGCACGCGCCAAGGAACATGGGGTTTTTGTACACGAGTCAAAAGAACTGGTTGCACTTTTGATGCAAGTCGAACTGGATGGAAATATTCCCCCGGCGCTTTATCGGGCAGTGGCGGAACTGCTGGCATGGCTATATCATATCGAAAACGCTCAAAAAACAATTGGCAAGGCATAAGCATCCCGCCTTGCTCCTCTGGCACACCACTTATTTCACCAAAAACTCATGAGCTTTAGCAACCCAATGGACATAGAAGATCTTGGCCCCTACCAAGTCTATTCACGTCGTGAAATTTTGCTGCTGCTGCGTAGCATCATGAGCTCAAACCAGCTGGTCAGGTTGGTTTTCAATAACGGCACTGAAGCTATCGTGACCACCATTCTGGAAATAGACGATACCAATAACCGGGTAATCGTAGATTGTGCTCAGAACCATCAACAGAACCAGCGTATCGTCGATAGCGACAATATTTCATTTGAAACCATGCTGGACCGGATACGCATCCTGTTTTTTGCCACTCATATCGACAGTTGCACTTACGACGGTCAGCCAGCGCTACACTTTTCATTGCCATCCAGCTTGATTCGCCTGCAGCGGCGCGAGTTTTATCGCGTACGCACCCCCCGCACCCCAGTCTACATTCCGGTTGAAACGGAAGATGGGACAATGGAGGTCAGGACCTATCTTCAAGATCTGAGCGCAGGCGGAATTTGGCTGCTGGATGAGCAAGCTAAGCTGGACAACACAATAGGACGTGTGTATGAGGACTGCCGCATTATTCTGGCAGATAAAACCTTGATTGTGACTTCACTGCAAGTGAGGAACTCGCAGGACAACACCCTCCCCAGCGGAAAAATCGTACGCCGGCTAGGCTGTCAATTTATGGGTATGCCCAATAAAACGCTGTTGAGTTTGCAGCGTTTCATTACAAAAATTGAACGCGAGCAGAATGCAAAATCGATCAGTATGGAGTAAACCGCCAAGCCTAACGGAATTTACACCTGCATATTCATGATGTCATGGTAAGCCGTTACCAGCTTATTGCGCACTTGAACGGTGGCCTGAAATGAAATATTGGCTTTTTGCAACGAAATCATGACATCGGATAGGCTAGCGCTGTCATCGCCGGCCAAAAATTTTTGCCCCAACTGCTCTGAAGTCACCTGTGCGTTGTTTACCTGGTCGAGCGAGGACTTTAACACTTGCGAAAAATCCGCCTTGCCAGCCGATTTCTCTATACCCAGCGGGTTAATACTGCCCTGAATGCGGGCGCCGGCCGCCTTGAGCTGTGCCACCATTGCATCGATCCTGCTTGTGTCTATTGCTGGCATAAATTCTCCTCTTTCTGTTACTTCCGGTAATGCCCTGAGCACCAGATACCAAATCCCAGTTTGGGTACCATCAATTTATCACGCCGCTAAAGTTGCATCGCCATGATCAGCAGGGTAAATATTGCCCTATTCCAGCAATTGAAATTCCAGCCAGCATTGACAATGACTATCAAGGGAATTACCTATTTCAGGTGGACATGCAGAAATATTAAGTCCGGTTAACAAAGGCTTGGAGACAAATCATGGCAACCACAGGCGAACAAACAGCCTCTCCAAATTTAATGACGCTGGCGCAAGGGCCAGCCGCACGCAACCTGCTCTTGATGCTGGGGGTAGCCGTCGTCATTGCCGCTATGGTAGGACTCTGGATGTGGAGCCAACAACCTGACTACCGCGTTCTTTTCTCCAATTATTCTGACAAGGATGGTGGTGCGATTGTCGCCTCTTTGCAGCAGATGAACGTGCCATACAAAATATCTGAAGGCGGCAATGCCATCATGGCACCAGCCAATCAGGTGGATGATTTGCGGCTCCGATTGGCGTCACAGGGCTTACCTAAAGGCGGGTCGGTTGGATTCGAATTGATGGAAGCACAAAAATTGGGGGTCTCGCAATTTTTGGAACAGGTCAATTTTCAGCGCGCGCTAGAAGGTGAGATGGCTCGCTCCATCCAGTCTATTGGTGCAGTACAGTCTGCACGCGTCCACCTCGCATTGCCGAAGGCGTCCGTGTTTGTACGGGATCAACAAAAACCCACCGCCTCAGTTTTGCTTAATCTGCACCCAGGCCGCTCACTCGACAAACATCAAGTCAGTGCCATTGTCCATCTGGTCGCAAGCAGTGTGCCCAATTTGCTGACGTCGAATGTAACAGTAGTCGATCAGACCGGTAACCTGCTGTCCAATTCTGACAAACCTCTTGATGCGAATGGCCTGGACCCAAGTCAAATCAAATACGTTAATGAATTGCAGTCAAACATCGTTAAGCGGGTCGAGTCGATTATTGTGCCTATCGTCGGCAGCAATAACGTACGGGCAGAAGCCACTGCTGATGTAGACTTCTCGCATAGCGAGCAGGCTGCAGAAACATTCAAGCCAAATCAACCACCAAATGCACCTTCTGTGCGCAGTCAGCAAAGCTCGGAAACACAAACCCAGGTAGGCGGAGGTGTGTCAGGCATTCCAGGTGCACTGTCCAACCAGCCACCCGTACCAGCGACAGCCCCCATCACCACGCCAGCGGCCACACCGGCAGCGGCAAAAGCAGCCGCAGCAGCAAAAGCAGCAGCACCACCAATCAATTCACACAAAGACGCAACGACTAATTTTGAAGTCGATAAAACCATCCGCTATACGCAGCAGCCCATGGGAGGATTAAAGCGCCTGTCAGTTGCTGTGGTCGTGAATTACAAGAAGGAAACCAAGGATGGCAAGGTAACGCAGGCTCCGCTCACCGATGCTGAAAAATCCCAGATTACCGATCTGGTGAAAGAAGCGATGGGCTTCAACAAGGAGCGCGGCGACTCACTTAATGTTGTCAACACGCCATTCGCCGTTGCAGAAAAAGAAGCCATCGTTGAGGCGGCGATATGGAAGCGGCCGGAAGTTCACTCAATGGCCATAACAACAGGGAAGTATCTGCTCGCCGGAGCCGTTATACTGTACCTATTCTTTGCCGTGTTGCGTCCCATGCTACGCAAAATTTCGAGCGGCATGCAACAGCAAAACCCACGTGATGTGGACGCTGTCGTAAACTTGAGCCGGGATAACGCAGAAGCAAGTGCACCTCGAGGCTATCAGGAAAATCTTGATGCAGCCAAAAATTTGGCTAGGCAGGATCCTAAAGTGGTAGCCAGTATCGTAAAAGGATGGGTAGGCGAATGAGTGATGGTGTTCAAAGAGGCGCTATCCTGATGCTTGCGCTCGGCGCCGACGAGGCTGCCGAAGTGATGCGCTATCTCGGGCCGCGAGAAGTGCAGCGCCTAGGTACTGCTATGTCTTCCATGAAAGCGGTGCAAACAGAAGAACTGGAAGATGTTCTGGAACAATTTCGGGCAGAAACAGAGCAGAATACCTCCCTGGGACTGGATTCGGACGATTACATTCGCGACGTTCTAACCAAAGCATTGGGCGATGACAAGGCTTCATCCTTAATCAACCGGATTCTAGGCGGACGTGATGCCAGCGGCATTGAAAGCTTGAAGTGGATGGATTCGCAGTCCGTCTCCGAATTAATCCGCAATGAACACCCGCAAATCATCGCAACCATCCTGGTACATCTTGAACGCTATCATGCGTGCGAAGTTCTCAATCACTTCACCGAACGCACGCGCAATGACGTACTGTTGCGCATAGCCACGCTAGATGGCGTTCAGCCTGCTGCACTGCGCGAATTAAACGATGTCCTCACCAAACTGCTGACCGGCAACGAAAACCTGAAGAAAAAACCGATGGGTGGGGTTCGCACTGCTGCCGAAATCATGAACTTTTTGGGTGGTGAGAATGAGCAATCCGTGATGAACAATCTAAAAACCCATGATCCGGACATGGCGCAGAAAATCATGGATGAAATGTTCGTATTCGAAAACATTATTGATATCGACGACCGTGGCATACAGACACTGTTGCGCGAAGTCCAATCTGAGTCCTTGATTGTGGCACTGAAGGGTGCAGGGGCCGATCTGCGCGACAAGATTTTCAAGAACATGTCACAACGCGCTGCTGAGATGATGCGCGAAGACCTGGAATCGAAAGGCCCAGTGCGCCTGTCCGAAGTCGAGGCACAACAGAAAGAAATCTTGCAGATTGTTCGCCGTCTAGCCGACGAAGGGCAAATCATGTTAGGCGGAAAAGGCGAGGATACTTTTGTCTAATACTCTGTCCAAAGAGAAGCAGTCTCCGTACGAACGCTGGGAAATGGCGTCTTTCGGCGATGATCGCCATAAAGTCGCCTCCACCAGTACTGCATCGGTAGCAAAGCTTGCAGAGCAAATTACAGCTGCTCGCGAACAAGCTCGACTGGAAGGCTACGCGGCCGGATTAGCTGAGGGGCGCAGCACCGGCCTTCAGGAAGGGCGTGGCATCGCCGCAGAGGAAGCACTCTTTTTACAGAGCATTGCGACTGCATTTCAGGAGGAAATTGCGCAGGCCAATGAGCTGATTGCGCAAGACATGCTGGACCTGGCGCTGGATATCGCGAAGGCAATGCTTAAAACGACACTTGAAGTACATCCGGATCGCATTATCCCTATCATCAGTGAAGCCGTTCAGTATCTGCCAACGGTACAACAACCCGCTATTCTCTCTCTTAACCCAGCAGATGCCGACATTCTCCGCCAACATATGGGAGATGAACTGTCCAAAGCTGGCTGGCGTGTGTCTGAAGATCCGCATATAGAGCGCGGCGGCTGCCGAGTGGAAACTGCCAGCAATCAAATCGACGCAACGACGCCTACCCGATGGCAACGCATCACCTCTGCATTGGGCAAAAGTTCCGACTGGCTGGCAACATGAGACCTGTCGCCTCCAGCAGCGCCCGCTGGAGCGCTTACTTGCGCGATTGCCGTGCAATGCTGGAAATTGCTGAACCCATGCTGATCTCCGGTCGCGTCACCCGTGTGACAGGTTTGGTAATGGAAGCGGTCGGACTCCGTCTGGCTGTCGGCAGCGCCTGTTTTGTTCCTTTGCCAAATGGCTCCAAGATCGAGGCGGAAGTCGTCGGCTTTGAAAACGACAAACTTTTTCTGATGCCGCAAAGCGATGTCGAAGGCATCGTTCCCGGCACGCGCGTCTTTCCTATCGAGGTGGTGCAAAGTCTACCTCGCCCAGGCTCGGTGTCGCATCCTCGCCGTCGACCAGATGATCGTACCAAGCACATGCCAGTGGGAGATGAGTTACTCGGACGCGTGCTGGATGGCGCAGGTCGTCCTCTTGACAGCCTCGGCCCACTAATCGCGCACCATGCTGCACCTCTTAATGTGCGAACTATCAACCCGCTGTCGCGCGCACCTATCAAGGAAATTCTTGATGTAGGAGTGCGCGCCATAAATACCATGCTGACCGTTGGGCGGGGGCAACGCATGGGCTTGTTTGCCGGCTCAGGCGTCGGGAAAAGCGTGTTGCTCGGAATGATGGCACGCTACACCGGCGCGGATGTCATCGTGGTGGGCCTGATCGGTGAACGTGGCCGCGAGGTAAAAGAGTTCATTGAGGACAATCTGGGCCCCGAAGGACTGGCACGCTCAGTCGTTGTCGCCGCCCCAGCCGATGCTCCACCGCTGATGCGCCTGCAAGGAGCCGCTTACGCGACCACTATTGCCGAACATTTCCGTAGCCAGGGCAAACATGTGTTGCTCATCATGGATTCATTGACGCGCTACGCCATGGCGCAACGGGAAATTGCATTAGCCATAGGCGAGCCGCCAGCCACCAAAGGTTATCCGCCTTCGGTTTTTGCCAAGCTACCCGCACTGGTTGAACGCGCAGGCAACGGGAAAGTCGGCGGCGGCTCAATTACTGCTTTTTATACCGTATTGACCGAGGGCGACGACCAACAGGACCCCATAGCGGATGCCGCGCGCGCCATTCTTGACGGTCATATCGTTCTGGATCGTCAGCTGGCAGACAGCGGCCATTATCCAGCCATTGATATTGAGCAATCCATCAGCCGCGTGATGCAAAACATCACAACACCTGAACATCAGAAACTCATGCGCCGCCTTAAACAGCTCAACTCACGCTACCAGCGTAGCCGGGACTTGATTAGCGTTGGCGCTTACAGTGCCGGTAGCGACCCTATTTTGGACGAAGCCATCGCCCGCCATAGCAAAATTGAGTCCTTCCTCCAGCAGGGCATCCATGAATGTGCTAACGTTAATGAGAGCTTGGGGCGACTTTCCTCGCTATTCGATTGATTGAAATATGAGCGGCGCTACTACAATCAGCCATGGCTACCGATTCCGCAATCCACACACTGATAGAGCTGGCCGCAAAGGAGTGCGATAAGGCTGCACAAAATCTAGGACATGCCATCCGTACAGCGGATGAAACCGAGAAAAAACTGGCCTTACTGCTGCAATATAGGGATGACTATGCTGCCCGCTTTCAGGCAAGTCAGGCAGAGGGGTTAACAATTAGCGGGTATCGTAATTTTCAGAATTTTCTGGATAAACTAGATCAAGCAATTACCGGGCAACAGCAAGTTGGGCGGGAGTCTCAGAAGCGGGTAGAGGAAAGCAAGAAGGCATGGCAAGCTGCCGAGCATAAAAAAATGTCGTATGACACCTTGGCAGAACGAAAACGCAAGGAAGCACAACGCAAGGAATCAAAGCGTGACCAAAAACAGATGGATGAATACGCCGCACGACAATCGCTAAACAAGCGGTAATCCTTCTTGAACAAGGCAATCCAACCATGAAACCATCCTCCCTTTCCTCTTCGACCATCATTGCCGCATCGCAGGCATCCAAGCAGCCGCAAGCTGAGGCCGCTACGCATGATGTCACGTTCAATCAGGTTTTGAATCGTGAAATCTCCGATCGCCACCACGCAGAGAGCGGCAATGCACCGATGCAGAAGGAGCCAGGAAATGCGCATGCGCCCTCCAGCTCAGCACACACCTCACAAGTCAGCGCAAGCAAAAACGATATATCCACTGATGGCAAAGATTTGCCTCAATCCGATGGCACTGTCACGGCTGAACAAATGCTGCTGGTGGCAAGTCTAGGCCAGGCAAATTCAGCTCCAGCCCCTTCTTCCGAAACCGTGGCTGTTGATACTTCGGCCATTAACAGCGGGGGCGCATTGGCTATTTTGCCCAAGGATATAGTCGATGCCTCTCAAAAAAGCATAGAGACAAAAACTGCTCCGTCAGAATTAAAAACAGCCGAGCCAGGCCTTAATGTGGAGAAAACGACAGGAAAAACTGCAGGGTTTGATGCCGTTATGAGCCAGATTAATCAACAAAATAGTGGGCAAGACTTGGGTAAGGAAAAAGGCAATTTCGAGCCAACGAACACTCAACTCATTTCAGAGCAGCGTGCGATAAACGCTGAGGCCAATCCCGCACTGTCAGCCGGGAGCCAATCTCTGCTTGACTCGCAGGCTACTAGCGCCAATGCACATCCGGATTTATCTGCATCACTCGCCCCGCTACAACAAGCCATGATCAGCCCAATGCAAATGGCAACGCATTCCGTCGACAAACTCACACCGCAAATCGCCACTTCCGGCTGGAATCAAGCCTTGGGACAGAAAGTTGTGTGGATGGTTGGCAATGAGCAGCAAAGCGCGTCAATTACACTGAACCCACCTGATCTTGGGCCGTTACAAGTTGTACTGAATGTTTCTGGCACGCAGGCCAACGCCAGCTTTTATTCATCCCATGCGGAAGTACGACACGCACTCGAAGCCGCACTGCCAAAATTACGTGAAATGCTAGGGGATGCTGGCATTCAGCTGGGCCAAGCCAACGTCAGTGCCGGCACGCCTCAACAGCAGAATTCTTATGCCAGTTATCAACCCGCCACGCGTAGCGTCAACCAAACTGGCACGCTTGTTAACGCTCCAGCCACCAGTAGCAGTGGCAACACACGCGTCACTGGCGAAGGCATGATAGATACTTTTGCATAAAAATATTGCTTAAGTGTTGCGTATAGGCTTTTTCATGTGCATCACTCGTTTTGACAATATCTATATTGGGTTAACATCACACTATACAAGCATTGTGATTAAATTCTGCTTGGGAGAAGCTGCACGCAAAAGCTTTAATATGCGCGGCCTTCTCCCTTCTTATTAACGTATTCCCGCCCTGGTTTTTGTTGATAATGGTCATAAACCAGATCGCCCAAGCAAAGGAAAAAAATGGCGACATCGCCCCCAAAATCCGGTTCAAAAGGTGTCTCTCATGAAGAGCCAGAAGCAGATACGCCCAAACCAAAAAAATCCAGAAAAAAATTAATCATTATTCTGGTTTTTTTACTTGCGATAATCGGTGGTGGTGGCGGTGGTGCGTGGTATTTCATGGGGCAAAATGACAGCAGTGATGAACCAGAAGCCAAAGCAAAAGCCAAAAACGAAAAAACTGCTCCACCAGTCTTTGTGGCGCTGGAACAATTTACCGTAAATCTGCAACCAGATTCAGGTGAGCACTATTTGCAGGTGGCAATGACGCTGCAAGTTGCAGACAAAGAAGATGTCGAAGTGATCAAGCTATACATGCCGCAGATTCGTAGCCGTATTTTATTGCTGTTATCCAGTAAAAAAGCATCCGATATTTCAACGCTTGAAGGTAAAAATAAACTTTCTCAGGACATAGTAGCTCAAGTAAACCAGCCACTTAGTTCCCAAGGGAAAACGCAGTCTGCCTCAAACGTATTTTTCACTTCTTTCGTTATTCAATAAAATCATGGCCGAAACATTTCTATCACAAGAAGAAGTTGATGCCCTTCTAAGGGGCGTTACTGGAGACCAGGATGAATCCCTGGCAGGCGATGATACAAGTGGCATTCGGCCATACAATCTAGCAACTCAGGAGCGCATCGTCCGGGGGCGGATGCCAACCCTGGAAATCATCAACGAACGCTTCGCTCGCCTGTTACGCATAGGATTGTTCAATTTTTTGCGGCGTACGGCTGAGGTATCAGTTGGACCGGTTCGTGTCTCAAAATATAGCGAATTTATTCGTAATCTGGTGGTGCCAACCAATCTTAACCTGGTGCACATGAAACCCTTACGCGGCACGGCGCTGATGGTCTTCGATCCTAACCTGGTGTTTTTACTGGTCGATAATCTCTTTGGCGGCGATGGCCGTTTCCATACGCGTGTCGAAGGTCGTGACTTTACACAAACTGAACAACGCATCATCCAGCGCATTCTGGATATCGTGTTTGAAACCTATGCCAAATCGTGGGAGCCTGTCTATCCAGTTGAATTTGAGTATGTCCGCTCGGAAATGAATACCCAGTTCGCAAATATTGCGACACCGAACGAAGTCGTGGTGGCGACAACATTTACCATTGAGCTTGGGCAAGTTAGTGGGGAAATGCATTTCTGCACACCGTACTCAATGATCGAACCAGTACGCGACGTTCTTACCAGCAGTCTGCAAGGCGAAACTCTGGAAACCGACAAGCGCTGGATACGACTAATGACCCAACAACTCCAGACAGCGGAAGTGGAGATCATCGCTAATTTGGGTGTCGCTTCAACTACGTTCGGCGATATTTTGAACATGAAGGTGGGCGACATTATTCCATTGGCCGTTCCAGAAACGGTGGAAGCCAAAGTAGATGGCGTACCCATTATGGAGTGCAGCTACGGCAAACTGAACGGCCAGTATGCTTTGCGGGTCGAAAAACTAGTTCGCAATTTATCTGAATCATCGCAAGGAGAAGAACGTGGCTGACGATACCAATTCCCAAACCGCGGCGGAAGATGACTGGAGTGCTGCGATGGCCGAGCAAGCCGAATCCGAACCATCAGTTGTAGCACCTCAAGTGGCAACGGCAACTGTCTTCAAAGATTTCGCAGGCAGCACTTCCGGGGGAACGCACAACGACATCGATTTTATTCTTGATATTCCTGTGCAGCTCACGGTTGAATTGGGCCGCGCTAAAATCGCCATCAAGAACCTGCTACAACTGGCGCAAGGATCTGTCGTGGAACTGGATGGTCTGGCAGGTGAGCCTATGGATGTATTGGTCAATGGATGTTTAATCGCACAAGGGGAAGTTGTCGTGGTTAACGATAAATTCGGCATACGCTTGACCGACGTCATCTCCCCTGCAGAACGCATTCGGAAGCTAAACAGATAATGGCCTTCAAATATTTTTTTTCGGCACTTCTGGCGATATGTGTCCCTGCCATTGCGAGCGATCAATCTGGACCAAGCTCGAGTGGTGGGCTATTTCAGGTGATTCTGATACTGGCTCTGGTACTGGGGCTGATGCTTGCCGCAGCCTGGGTACTCAGAAAGTTTAATGCAACAAAAATGTCAGCTGGCGCCACGGTAAAGATCGTGGGTGGTATTGCTGTCGGCAGTCGCGAACGCATCATTGTGGTTGAAGTGGCGGATCAATGGATAGTTGTCGGCGTAGCACCCGGGCGCGTGAATACACTATCCACTATGCCGAAACAGGAAACGCCGGTACAAGAGGAGTCGCCACTACCTGTTGGGAATTTCCCAAGCTGGCTGAAACATATGATCGAGCGACGCAATGGCAAATAATTTCAAACCAACACAGTCTGCCCACAAATTGGTACGACGCTTATTGCCTTTGTTGCTGATGCTTGCGATGCCGCTTCTGGCAGGCGCACAAGGCTTGCCCGCTTTGACCAGCACCCCTGCGCCAGGTGGCGGTCAAAGTTACGCCCTTAGCCTGCAAACCTTGTTGCTGATAACCAGTCTGTCTTTTCTTCCAGCCGCTTTATTGATGATGACGAGCTTCACGCGCATCATCATCGTTCTTTCGATGCTGCGACAAGCACTGGGCACCCAAAGTGCACCGCCTAATCAAGTCCTGGTTGGACTTGCCTTGTTTCTCACCTTATTTGTCATGAGCCCAGTTTTCGACAAAATTTATGTCGATGCCTATCAGCCATTTTCAGAAAACAAAATTTCAATGGCGCAAGCATTGGAGAAAGGCGCCGCGCCGCTTAAAACATTCATGCTCAAGCAAACGCGTCAAGCCGATCTCGCACTTTATGTAAAGCTGTCAAACACGCCTCAGTTGCAAGGACCGGATGACGTGCCTTTGCGTATACTCATTCCGGCATTCGTTACCAGTGAACTGAAAACTGCATTCCAGATTGGATTTGCCATCTTCATTCCCTTCCTGATCATTGATATGGTCGTTGCCAGCGTACTGATGTCGATGGGGATGATGATGGTATCGCCCGCAATCGTGTCACTGCCATTCAAGTTGATGTTATTTGTCTTGGTTGATGGGTGGCAATTGCTAATTGGTTCACTCGCAAACAGCTTTTATTAAAGGTTACCTCTATGACCCCCGAAAGCGTCATGTCAATGGGCCGTCAGGCGATGGAAGTCACCTTGATGGTTGCTGCACCCATGTTGCTGATTGCTCTTGCCATCGGGTTGGTGGTCAGTATTTTTCAGGCAGCAACCCAAATCAATGAAATGACACTTTCTTTCATCCCGAAACTTGTGGGTATTTTCATTGCGCTGATGATTGCCGGACCATGGATGCTATCCGTCATGCTTGATTACATGCGGGAAATGTTTACCAATATCCCAAATATGGTAGGCTGAATTTGACCGTCACAAGTCACCAAAAAAGCGTCCTTATCATCCATCTAGACTGCGCTGCATGATTACCTTCACCAGCATCGAGTTGAATACGTGGATCGCCTCATTTTTGTGGCCGCTCACTCGTATTCTCGGCTTGATAGCAACCGCGCCGCTATTCGGCAACATCAGCATTCCAACCAATATCAAAGTTTGTTTTGGAGTCGCGCTGGCAATTATTATTGCGCCATCCATACCTGGAGTGCCAGGAATAGAACCATTTTCGCTCGCTGGAATATTAATTCTTGTACAGCAATTGATCATTGGGGCTGCGATGGGTCTTGTGGTTCGCATTGCATTTTCTGCAATGGAAATGGCTGGCGAGATCACAGGTCTGACGATGGGCTTGGGATTTGCGACATTTTTTGATCCGCAATCGCAGGGACGTTCATCCGCAATCAGTCAACTCCTAGGTTTGTTGACCTTATTGATTTATTTGGCCGCCAACTTGCATCTGGTTCTGCTTTCTGTGCTTGCCGACAGCTTCATCAGCATGCCCATTTCTGCGTTGCCTATTGGCGCACAGCCATTGCAGTTATTTGTTGGATGGGGCGGGAGGATATTCAGCGCAGGTATTCAGCTATCACTTCCTATCGTTGCAGCACTACTGATAACAAACCTTGCCTTGGGGATTCTCACTAGAGCAGCCCCTCAACTCAATCTATTTGGGATTGGGTTTCCGATTACTATCTGCGTTGGATTTGTCATGATTGGTTTGGTGCTGCCATATATGGCCACTCCACTAGATAGGCTGTTTCAAGAGGCGTTCAGCATCATTCGGCAGATGACAATAAACTCTCCACAATCCATACAGTAACCCACCCTACCTCCTACTCTCTATGACAGAGCACTAGAGGAAATTGAACAAAGATAATCCAGTAATCTTTATAAAAGACTGTTGTGCTGCTTCCAAGGTGGTTTTCTGCATCGTTAGATCAGAAGCGGCCTTATAGTAGTCCAGATCCTGAAGTTGAGAAAGCTGGTCCGAATACTGGATATCCCGATCGGTACCCGCACTATCAAGTGTTTCAAGTTCTTTCAAGCGAGATCCAACAGACGCGCGAACTGTCAATACATTGTCGAGTGCATTACTCATGTTGGTGCTGGCGGTTGCCAGACCAGCCGTGAGATTTTTCTTGTCATCCGGCGTAGTCGCGGGTGTTTCCAACAATTTAATTAAGTTGTCAAGTGTCTTAAAAACACTTTGAGTTCCTCCGGTACTACTTGCTACCTTCTCGAAAACGCCATCACCAGAATCACTAATGGCCATTTGCCTTGAAGTGCCCACCTGCAGCAATCTCTGCCCTTGGTCGCCAGAATACTGCACACCAGATGCAGATGCAGATGAAGAAAATGGCTGTGTCGATGTCTGAAAGCCTGAGAACTGATAATTCCCCTCACTATCACGTGTGTTGGCCAGACTGATTAATTCGTCCAGCCGACCCCGCAAATCCGTTGCAATATATTTTCGCTGTACATCGTCATACCCTGCATTACCAGCCTCGACTACTTGCGTCTGAACGTCCTGAATCAGGCTTGTGACACTTTGCAGGCTACTCTCCTCCAACGACAACGCGCTTGTTGCAGACTTGCGATTGGTAGCATATTGCGTATTCAAAGATTGGCTTTGTGTTATCTCCAAGGCACGAGCTGCAGCAATTGGATCGTCCGCCGGGGTCAATAACCTCCGATTAGCCGAAATCTGCTGCTGCGTCTTCAGTAACGAAGACTGAAGCTCGGAAAGCCTAGCGGACCCGGACTCAAAAATAGTATTTGTACTAATACGCATGCTGACACCCCTTATCCATCTTATATCGCGAGCAAGCTGTCAAATAAGTCACTTGCTGTTTTCATGAGTTTAGCTGCGGCTTGATAAGACTGTTGATAGCGCAATAAATTAGCAGCTTCTTCATCGAGATTAACCCCAGACTCTGATTGTTGCGCGTTATATGCCTGTGTATATAACTTGTCAGCGGCAGTACTAGTAACTTCCAGCTCGCTGGTCTTACTGCCGACAATGTTAACCAACTGAGAATACGCACCTTGGAACGTAGTTGAACTACCCGCCACTAAATTGGTGGTCTGCAAAGCGCCCAATAACAATGCATTACGGTTGTCACCAGTACCAGAGGTATTCTTACTAACACTGAAAGTATCGCCACTAGCCGGGCTACCAGAAATATGAACTGTCCAGCCGTTATAGCTTATATCTTTTCCTGCAGCAGGGTCGTAAGTTAAACCTACAACCCCAGTTCCTGTTCCTGTCACATCATATGTTGTGGCGGACGTAAAAGTAATCGCAACCGGATCAAGCATATAGTTGTCAGCGTTATTGACAACACCCGCGCTGATCTTTCCAGTTCCCGTATTGCCCGCCGCGGCTGCACCAAGAATTGGAGCAGCCGCGGCAATCTGGGTCGTGTCGGTAATCGCCAGACTTATTCCAGCAGCGCCATTAGCCGTTGGCCTAATCAAAAATTTATCGCCAGCAGACCATGTGCCAGGAATAGTGAAAGTCACACCATCAACTGTAGCTGGAGATGAGGCAAATACCTTGCCATCTGAAAGACGGGTTACGCTGTAGTCGGTTCCGTCATATACAAGACTGTAATCACTGGTTGTCAACAATTTTGCATCGCTTATCGCTGCGCTAGGAACACCAGAAGTAGCTGCATTGTGATTGTCAGCAGTTACAGACGGAGCCGCAACTTTGAAAAAATCGACGACACCAGTGTCGCCAAATTTGACTACGCTAGTCTTGCCATTCTGATCTTGCCCCAACTGTTGCTGTGCATTAAACGTTGTTGCAAGCACCGTCGCAATCCGGCCCAAGGAATTCTGCACCACATCCAAAGTTTTAGAGCGAAATTCCAGCAAACCAGAAAGATTGCCGCCACTCAGCACATTTCCTGAAAGAGTTGTAGTAGCACCATTGCTCTGATAGGCAACATCAAGTCGGCTCGGATCCGTTGATGATGTCACATTTGTCAAATTATAGGTTTTAGAACCGATGACCAATGGGATACCGTTACCAATATATACATCATAGGTTCCAGGCTGCTTGACGACTGAAACCCTGACTTCCTTGCTCAGGTTAGCTATCAGCAGATCACGCTGATCAAGCAAATCATTTGGCGAATTACTATCTGATCGACCTTGTGTCTTTTGAATTGCATCGTTCAGACTTGCAATTTCAACCGCATACGAGTTGATGGTTGTCGTGCTAGCCTGAATTTGGGAATTAAGTCCCTGATTGATTTCTTTTAACTGCCCGTCAAGACTTTTAAACTGTGACACCAAAGATTCGGATGCTGAAAGCAAAGACTGCCTTGCAACCGAGGAACTCGGAGAAGTGCTTACATCTTGAAGACCGTTGAAGAAATTTTGTAGTGCCGGAGAAAGGCCAACAGTCGGGTCAGCCAGCATATTGTTGATTTGCTGAATCTGGCTGTAATAACTGTCAAGCTGGCCCTTGGATGTTTGCGCAGAGGCTACCTGACTACCTAGGAACTCACTGTAAACACGCCGGATGGCGACGACATCCGTCCCCTTGCCGACAAAACCGTAACCCATGTCCTGCCCTGAAGTTGCCGCCTGGAGCACAACCTGCCTGCTATAGCCTGGCGTAGACACATTGGCAATATTATGTCCTGTCGTGTCTATAGCAACCTGGGCGGCATTAAGGGCACTTTTTCCTATACTAAGAATATTGGACATGTTGGTCTCTTCTAATTTCGCTATACATCAATCATCGGCATTTTTTGGGAAAACTTGAAGCAAACACCCAACGCATTAATTTATGGGCTTGCTTCCGCTTTAATTATGCCGAGAATGATTGTTGGATAATACGTGTCAGCTTGGCAGCATACTGCGGGTCGGTTGCGTAGCCCGCCCGTTGCAAGCCTTGGGCAAAACTACTTGCATCCTGCGCATTGGCAAGCACATTTTTATAGCGTGGGTTAGTCTGAAGCAGCTTAGCGTAATCCCTGAAAGAATCTGCATACGAGTCATAGGCCCGGAATTTTTCCTTTTTCTTATATGCCACGCCGTTGACGTATTCTGTGGTGTTAGTCTCGACCACTTTTCCAGTCCAGCCCTTGCTAGCCTTGATGCCAAATAAATTATGACTGGAACTGCCATCGGCGGCGGCCATCACCCTTTTGCCCCATCCACTTTCCAGTGCCGCCTGCCCAAGCATGAATTTTGCTGGAATCCCTGTTTCGCGACTCGCCTTTTCAGCATGGGCCCCCAGCTTGTCCTGAAAAGCCACAACATGCGCCGGTCTGGTGGATCGTTGTATTGAAGAGTAGTTGGATAGTTCTCTGCCGCGAGCAGCAGACAGCAGTGCTTGCTGGTTTCTAATTGAACTGCTCACATTATCAGCCAGCGCCAATGTGGGCTTGCCCGTGGTTGAAGCCAGAAATTGGGTTAAATTATCCGAGTAGCTAATACCTTCCAGCTTGTCTGATCCCATACTGACTGCTAGCGATGCCTGCTGCTGTTTTATTGCATTGCTCAGCCCCAGCTTTAAATTATCCGAAGATGTCGCCGGCGCCGGCATGTCCGCCAATGGCTGAGGTCCACTGTTTGCCGTAAGTTGTCGGATCAGCGCATCTGCAAGACCTATGCCACGCTTGGCGAAATTCTGACTGAGTTGATCATCCAGCAAAGACGTGTACATCTTACTCTGCGGGTTATCAAACAGCCCGCCTTGCGGTGTAGCCTCACGCATGCTTTTCATGACCATATTCATGAACAAGGCTTCAAACTGTTGCGCTGTAGCCTTGATGGCTTCTGGCGTGTTTTGCCTGGCAGACTGGCGCAACGCGCTCAGGTCGCCACCGCCTATCGGCATCTGTGTCGCAAGATTAGACGGATTGTTAATCATAAGAAGATAGCGCTTCGATAATTGATTAAATACCTTGCCTGCATGAGTTTCAACAACTAAATAATTTCAAGCTCTGCGCGCAATGCCCCTGCCACCTTCATGGCCTGCAATATCGCCAGCAGATCCTGAGGTGAAGCCCCTATCGCATTGAGCGCTTTGACAATATCAGACAGAGACGCTGATTTCGTCACAAGGAATACGGATGGGCCTGCTTCTTTCTTGACCTCCGCTGGCGCTTCCGCCCCCTCGGGTGTATTGACGACTACGGAAAGATTGCCGTGCGCAATAGCACAAGGCTCCAGCGTCACATTTTGGTTAAGCACCACCGATCCAGTGCGCGCATTGAAAATAACCTTGGCATTGACCTGAATAGCAGTAACGTTGAGATTTTCTAGTGATGCGAGAAAACTTACCCGCTCATCCATACCAGCAGGAACACGAACGCGGATAACCCGTCCATTCTGTGCCGCCGCTGTATCCGCCCCAAATTGTTTATTGATGGCAGCCACAATCTTGCTAGCGCTGGAAAAATTGCTTTCATTCAGTTCAAGATTAACCAGATTACCGTTACCAAGGTTCATAGCAACAGCACGTTCAACCGTCGCACCTGCCGCAATGCGCCCTGCGCTAAGATGAGCAGGCTGCCCCTTGCCTCCGCTCCCTGCGCTGGCCACAGCAACAAGAATATTGCCTTGTGCCATCGCGTAGATATTTCCGTCGGCACCTTTTAACGGCGTCATCAACAATGTGCCGCCGCGCAGGCTCTTGGCATTGCCCAAGGAAGAAACCGTTACATCCAGCACTTGTCCTGGCTGCGCAAATGATGGCAGCGATGCCGTTACCATCACTGCGGCCACATTCTTGAGTTGCAGGCTACTTCCCTGCGGCAGGTTGATTCCCAACTGCTGCAACATGCTAAGCAAGCTTTGTACAGTAAACGGCGTTTGTGTCGTCTGATCGCCGCTGCCATCTAAACCCACCACCAGCCCATAACCGATCAATTGATTCTGACGTACGCCTTGTACGCCAACCAAATCCCTGATGCGGTCTGCATGGCCAGCGACTGGCGTAAGCAGGGACATGGCGCAAATTGATGCCAGAATGGTTTTCTTGAAAACCGTCAACAGTGATTTCGGAATGGTCATAATCTGTTTCAAATTTTGATCTTACAGCGGCATCATGCTGAGAAAAAACCGTGCAAACTGGGACATAACGTCTGATGTGTCTAAGCGCGTATTGGTGCGATATTCCACTCGGGCATCTGCAATCAAGGATGAGGACACAATGTTTCCAGCTGCTATATTTCGAGGATCAATAATCCCAGAAATCCGGATGAACTCTGCTCCCCTATCCATTGCAATCTGCTTTTCCCCACTGACAAGCAGGTTGCCGTTAGGCATAACGTCAATCACTTCGACGCCTATCGTGCCAGTGAAGTTATTGCTTGAGCTTGCCGCACCCTTGTCTTCAAATTTGTTTGAAGTCGAAGTGGATATTCCCAGCTTGCTGGTGGTTGTCGCCGGCAATCCCAACAGCGTTGGCGCTGTATAAGCGGCACTACCGGTGTGGCTGGCGGAACCCGCTCCTGCCTTCGCAGCCGACGTCTTTTCATTAATGACAATGGTCAAGGTATCGCCCACCAAGCGAGCACGGCGGTCTTCAAACATCGGGCGATAGGAGGCCGTCTGAAAAATAGACCCGTTAGACGGCGCTGGGACAGGCGCAATCGTTAGTTTTTCTGGCTTCTTATGCGTAATCGTGTCCGGCACCGTCGCGCAACCAGCTAGGACAGTCATCACGAAACCAGCCAATGCAAAAATGCGAAACAAACCACGCTTGCTGTGCAGGCTTAATTTCAAACACATGCTGACATCCGAAATATTCATTGCCTTACCTACCATTACGAGATTTGGGTGAGCTTCTGGAGCATTTCCGACGAAGCAGTGATTGCCTTGCTATTCATCTCATAAGCACGCTGGGTCGCAATCATGTTGACTAACTCTTCTGCCACATTGACGTTTGAGGTTTCAACATAACCCTGCACCAGCAAGCCTGCGCCATTAGTACCTGGTGTATTGGTGCTGGGTGTACCTGAAGCACTGGTTTCGGCGTATAAATTTTCCCCCTTGCTTTCCAGACCGACTGGATTGACAAAGGTTGCCAACTGCAAAGTTCCTACCTGTGTCGGTGTTGACGAGCCAGACTGAACCACGGAAACCGTGCCATCGCGACCGATCGTGATGCTGGTTGTATTGGCAGGTATCGTAATGGCAGGCTGGACCGCAAAACCGCTGGCAGTCACAAGTTGCCCTTGGCTATCCATTTGGAACGATCCATCGCGCGTATATGCGGTTGTGCCATCAGGCATAAGCACTTGAAAGAAGCCTGCGCCTTGAACCGCGACATCCTTGCTATTGCTAGTTTGCTGCAGGTTACCCTGCGTGAAAATACGCTCGGTTGCGACTGGGCGCACACCTGTACCAATCTGCAATCCGGACGGCAGCTGTGTCTGTTGCGAGGTTTGCGCACCGGGTTGTCTCAGCGTCTGGTATAGCAAGTCCTCAAACACGGCGCGCGAGCGCTTGAAACCGGTCGTGCTGACATTTGCCAAGTTGTTGGCAATCACGTCCATCTGCGTTTGTTGCGCATCCAGACCAGTTTTAGCAATCCAAAGTGAACGTATCATTATGAGCTCCGTGTGTCCTGATTTCCAGCTTGATTGGTGACTACATTCAATGCAGCCTCAACCGATTAAATTTATTAACTTAAAGATAGAATCTGGTCTGCCTTGGCAGCGTTGTTTTCGGCGTTTTTCAGTAAATTCATGGTCATTTCAAAATGGCGCGCCAAAGTAATCATATTTACCATTGCCTCAGCCACATTGACGTTGCTACCTTCGATCGCGCCACCAACAGTTACCACTTCAGAATCAGCTTCTGCCGGGTTCCCATCCTTGGTGCGGAAAAGCCCGTCATCACCCCGTACAATCGTGTTTTCCGGCGGATTGACCATTTTGAGCCGCCCTAAAACCGTTACAGTACTAGGCGTCGTATTAGTTGAAACGCCAGAAACCGTACCGTCTTTTGCAATTGCAACCACCACATCAGGCGGGACACTGATTGGACCGCCATCGCCCATCACATTGATACCGCTTTGCGTCTGCAAGACGCCGTTTTCGTTAACCTTTAAATTTCCACTGCGGGTATAAGCTTCCGTACCATCGTCAAGCTGCAAGGCAAGCCAGCCCTTGCCTTGCACCGCCACGTCCAGCGGGTTTCCGGTCTGATTAATTGTTCCTGGCTCAAAGTTGGTACCGACGGTCGCATCCACTACAAATGCTCGCGTTGGCAGACCGTCACTCACCACCGGCACAGCTCGAAACGAATCAAGCTGCGCCCGAAACCCGCTCGTCGTCGCATTTGCCAAGTTATGTGCCGTTGTTGCCTGCTGTTCCAGCACATGCTTGGCGCCCGTCATGGCGGTGTAAATCAGTCTGTCCATTTCTTCGCTCCCAGGTTCAGGCAGTACCGTCAGTTTTCATATGCAAGGCTGCGCCTACCAACCAGAACCTGCCGTATTACCTGAGGTTCACCAGCGTTTGCATCACCGAGTCTTGCGTCTTGATGGTTTGTGCATTGGCCTCGTAAAATCGCTGCGCAGTAATCATGTTGACCAGTTCTGCCGTGAGATCAACGTTTGAGTCTTCAACCGCAGAAGATTGCAGTACGCCCAACATCCCACTATCAGGTGTAGCAACCAGAGCCGCGCCTGAGGTTGAAGTTTCTGACCAGACATTGTTGCCTAATGGTTGCAGGCCATTGGGGTTGGTAAAGCTGGCAAGAACGACCTGCCCCAAGGTACTTGATTTGCCGTTGGTGTAGCTACCGGTGATGATGCCGTCCGCACCCACGTTAAACTTTGACAGTCGACCCGAGGTGTAGCCATCCTGTGTCAATTTTGTGATGCTGAATGCAGCGCCAAATTGAGTGGTTCCTGAGTAGTCGACAGTCACGGCCTGCGGATTAGCGGCACCCGTTGCGATGGGTATCGATGCAGTGAGCGGAGCAACGGCTGCCGGAGGTACCAGTGGCGGATTCGCTATCAGCGCACCAGACTCATTGAAGGTTAGCGAGCCCAATGACACTGGTGGCACTGGTGCGTCTGGTGGGACTGACGGTATATATCCTATGGGAACGCCATCGGTCGCGGCATATACATCCCACGTATTGGCAGTCGACGACTTCACATAGAAGGTTTGCACCACATGAGAATTACCCAAGCTGTCATAGACTGAAACAGAAGTCGCATTGTTATAGCTGGTCGGGTCATTTATATTAAACGTCGCCGTCGTCGGCACCGACTGGGTCGAATCCAGATTCAGCACTACATTGACTTTTGTAGTTTGCACCGGTGACAAATCGCCAGTATTGATGTTGATGTCTGTCGGTGCCCCGGTAGACAATACGCCGGCCGAGTTAGCCATGAAACCCGTGAGCCGGCTGCCATTCGCGTTAACGATGTATCCGTTCTTGTTGAGCTCAAACTGTCCGTTGCGTGCATAAGTGACGGTGCCATTATCGCTCATGCGGAAAAATCCGCCGCCATTGATGGCGATATCGAGCGGGTTATTGGACGATGCGATACTGCCCTGAGTAAACTGCTGCGCCACTTGGGCAACCTGCACACCAATCCCGATCTGGGATGAGCCTGAACCGGTCAAGGAAGCGGCATACACATCGGCGAATTGGGCTTGTGCCGACTTGAAGCCTACCGTATTGGAGTTGGCGACGTTATTGCCGATCGTATCCAGCTGCTTGGATGCTGCATTCAAGCCACTTAATCCTTGTTGGAAACTCATAGTGCTCTCCCTGTCTTCTGGCTATTCAATAATTTAGTAAATCTGATGAACGTCGCTCATGCTTACCGCACCGATGTTCGGCAAGTTAAGCTTGACGCCGGAGGTTGATGCCGTGACGCTTGAGACTGTGCCAAATGACAGTGTCGTCGCGTCCACCTTGGTGCCTGCATTGCTGGCAGCCACTTCGAACGTGTATGAACCATCCGCTGCGGTAGTACCGCTATCCGTTTTGCCATCCCATGCCAAAGACAACATGCCGGATTTTTGCGCACCCAAACTCATCGTATGCACGACGTTGCCGGCCGAGTCGCGTATCGTCACCTGTACCGCATCAGCCGGACTCGCCAGTTCGGCCCCAATTACGCCCTGACTGCTGGCAAGCGCCAGACTTGAACCTGGGACAAAAACGCTATGTCCGATCATGTCAGCCGCCTGGAATGACTGCGCCGACTGCTGACTGGTCTGAAGCGCCTCCAGCGTTGCATTCAACTTATTAATACCAGATACGGTCGATAACTGCGCCAATTGGCTGGTTAGCTGCGCATTGTCGAGCGGTTTCAATGGATCCTGATTTTTCATCTGTGCAACCAGCAGCTTCATGAAACGGTCTTCTGTTTCGGTGACGCTGTCGGTCGCAGTCGTGGAGGTCGATCCATTCATCACGGACTGCAAACTGGAAATACTTGCGCTATTTTGGATGGTAGTCATAGAAATACCTTTCTGTATATCAAGCGATCGATACGTGAGCGGTTGGCTTATTGCCCGATAGTCAGGGTTTTCAAAAGCATCGTTTTGGCCGCATTCATAGTTTCAACATTGGTTTGATAAGACCGGGTTGCAGAAATCATGTTCACCATTTCTTCCGCTACATTCACGTTAGGCATCGACACATAGCCAGCAGCATCTGCCTGTGGATGCTTCGGGTCATACACCTTTCTCGGTGGCGACGTATCTTCGACCACCTGCGCTACCTTCACGCCGCTTGATACCGAACCGGCTATCGGCGTTTCCTGAAAAACCACCTGCTTGGCGCGATAGGGTTGGCCGTTTGCACTGACTGTGCTGTCCACATTGGCAATATTGCTCGCCACCGCGTTCAGGCGCTGCCCTTGTGCATTCATGGCCGAACCGGCGACATTAAAAATATTAAATAAGGACATAATGATTACCCTTGCACGGCGGCCAGCAGATTCTTGATCTGCGCACCAATGATCGTGACACCTGCCTCGTAACGCAGCGCGTTATCCAAAAACTGGTTGCGTTCGACATCCAATTCGACGGTGTTGCCGTCAACACTGCCCTGCTGCCCTGTACGGTATAACAGCGGCGCTCCACCAATCATTGTTGCGACCTTGCTGCTATCCAGATGCGCCGTGGCGGTTTTGCTGAGCCCAGAAGCTGCCGCGTCACCTTTGGCCAATGCGCCCTTCAAGGCCTGCGCAAAATCAATATCGCGCGCCTTGTAATTGGGCGTATCTGCATTCGCAATATTTGACGCCAATACTTGCTGACGCTGTGCCCGCAAGCTTAATGCCGTCTGGTTGAATGCCAGCGCCTCATCAAGTTTTCCGATCATTGCTACCTCCGAATATTTTCAGCCCAAGCATCCAAGCGCTCAGCCGATAATGGATTTCTATAGGTTCGATCATAAAGATACTGATATAGTTTCGATAGCCCGATAAGAATCGCAAACGCCATGCTATTCAGCGCTTTGCATTGACATAAAACCCTTAACATTGGCCATGAAACAATTGCATTGGTCGCCATGAAACTACTCATCAAAACCCTGTTTGCCCTACTCACGCTGTTGCTGATCGCTTCTGCGTCGGCGCAAACTGCTGCCGCGCGCCAAAATCACGAAGAATTACGCCTTGCGATTGAGCAATTTCTGAAGACGCAAGCCGTTGGCTTGCCCGGAGAAGTCAGCGTCACTGTCGGTGCGATAGATTCCCGCCTGAATCTCGCCGCCTGTACCTCGCCGCAAGTCTTTCTACCCAGCGGCAGCAGAGCATGGGGCAAAACCTCCGTTGGTGTGCGCTGTACCGCACCCGCGCCATGGTCTATTTATGTCAAAGCCACAGTTAGCGTATACGCTGAATATCTGGTTGCAGCAGCCCCACTGATGCAAGGGCAAGTCATCGAATCACGCGATATCGCAAAAGTCAGAGGCGACCTGACTACCCTGCCGACTGGCGTTATCACTAATCCTACGCAGCCGATTGGTTACAAGCTGGCCATTTCCCTGCCCATGGGCGCGCCGATCCGGCAAGACGCCTTACGCAGTCAGCAGGCGATTCAGGGTGGGCAGACCGTACGCCTGGTATCCACCGGGGCAGGATTTCAGGTATCGACTGAAGGGCGGGCGATGAGTAATGCCAATGTTGGCCAAACAGTCCAAGTGCGAACCAACGCAGGTCAAACTGTTAGCGGCATAGCAAAAATGGGCGGCATGGTGGAAATCGGCTACTGAATGCAATATGTGACGCCAGCACTAAAGTTTTTGGCAAAATCACCGATAAGTAGTCAGGGTTAAATTTTTTAACCAAAACAAGGATGATGTCGTGAAAATTGATGACGGACTGAAAAAAACGGCAGGATTAACGGTTGGAACCAAGCAAACCGGTGGCAGCAAAGCCCCCGAGAAGGCTGAATCCGGCAAGACTTCCTCGGTCAACGTGCAACTTTCCTCAAAGGTACAAACACTCTCCGCTCAAGTAGGAAGCACAGGTGTATTTGACACAAACAAGGTCGCTGAAATTAAAGCTGCTATTGCTGATGGGCGTTTTAAGGTGAATGCTGAAAAAGTAGCCGATGGTCTAATGGATACAGTTCGCGACCTGATCCAGAGTCGCAAGGCTTAAGCGTGCGTACGACTGGTGCCAACCCTGCTAACACCCTCGCCGATGAGTTGGATACGGCGCGTCAACTGACGAGCTTGATCCAGCAAGAGCAGGCGCAGTTAATCGATGCCAATATTGACAATCTGTCATCAATAGTCCCGCAAAAAGCAATGCTGATCGCACGCATGGCTGAGTTGGCCTCTGCTCGCCACGATGAGTTGGCAAAGGCAGGTTTTCCGGCTGAAGAAGCGAGCATGCAGAAGTGGCTCGACAGCCCAGCCTCCGCTCAGATCAATCGCGCTGCCGCAAAACAATCCTGGGCTGAATTGTTGGAACTGGTCCAGTCGGCAAAAGAGATGAACCGCACCAACGGCTTGCTAATTGGCACCCACATGTCGCGCAATCAAGCAGCCTTACAGGTATTGCAGGGCAACCAACAAGGTGGTGCAGTCTATGGGCGCGATGGGCAAACCAGTCTTCAAACTTCCAAGCGTAGCCTGATAGTCGGTTGATTATCGGTTGGCGCTACCCTGCTGGCGCTGATACTTACGAAGCGCACGCCAACATATACTCCCTACCGTACTTTACCTTCCGCTCGTATTATGTGGCTCTCCACAAAATTTTGCCACATACTCCCCATAAAATCGGAATTTTTTGCGGAAAAACAGGTATTTTTGGCATTATTTCGGCACTACAAGCTGCCCAACACCCATTTTGACCTCAACTAATAACGCGACGCGTTATTAGTGCCTATCGCTTGGGCGCCGCTTGGACCGGCACTTCAGTGACAGTTTCAGGCAAGGCAGACAGAATCATCAATTGCACCCGCCTGTTACGCAACCGGCCCTCGGCGCTGTCGTTAGATTCGACCGGCTGGTTGGACCCATGGCCCACCGCCTGCAAGCGATTTTCACTGACGCCATTTTCGACGAAAAGACGAATCACGCTGCTAGCGCGTACCGCCGATAACTCCCAATTGGATGGGAACATATCATTGCTAATCGGGACGCTATCGGTATGACCTTCGACCTGGATCGCATGGGTATCGTTCTTTAATACTTTGGCGACTGCAGTCAAGGCTTGATTGGACTGCTCATTGAGTTTGGCCTCGCCAGGCGCAAACAATACACTGGCATTGATTTCGACATTGATCCCACGCGCAGTTTGCATTACACGCACCTTGCCCTCGCTAATCAGCGGGGCGAGTGACGCGAGCAGATTTTGCGCCATAGTCGTCATCTGTTCTTTTTCGCGCTTGATGGCTGCTTCCGTAGCGCGCTGTTTTTTCTGGGAAAATGGCATGGGAGGAATCGCCTGCACAGTGGTCGATTCCTGATCCATCACGACGGTTTTTAAGGATGGCCCCTTACCGAACGCGCTGACAATGGAATTGGACAGCACGCGATATTTGCCATCATTGACGGAAGAAACAGCATACATAACCACAAAGAATGCGAACAGCAAAGTGATGAAATCGGCGTACGAAACTAGCCATCTTTCGTGGTTTTCGTGTTCCTCTTCGCGTTTTTTTCTGGCCATGGAAGCTACTTTCCGCAGGGTTGTTTCATTACTTCCTGTATATCAGCATGCGCTCTTCAATCACGCGCGAGTTCTCACTGGTAGCCAAACCCACGAAAGCATCAGCCAGCATTTCACGCTTTTGCACTTCGCGATTGACCATGGCCTTAAGGCGCGCACCAATAGGCAAAAACAGGAGATTTGCGAGCCCCACACCATAAATGGTCGCAACAAACGCGACGGCAATCCCACTGCCCAGCTTGGCAGGATCGGACAAGTTTTCCATTACATGGATCAAGCCCAGCACGGCTCCCAGAATACCAATCGTGGGCGAGTAGCCGCCAGCCGATTCCCAGACTCTGGCTGCGAGCTTTTCCCGCGCCTCATACGCGGTAATATCCTGATTCAGGAGTTCGCGCATGACCGCCGGGTCAACCCCGTCGATAATCATCCGCAAACCTTGCTGGACAAAAGGATCATTTTCACCGGTCAGGAAGCGCTCCAGGCTGAGAAATCCCTCGCGTCTGGCTGTGGCGCTCCACATGGCCATGTTGCGCGACAAGGCTGCCTCATCCGGCGGTTCTGCAAAAGCAGTGCGCACCATCTTTACGCCACGTACAAAATTACTCAGGCCGCTTTGCAGCAGCACCGCGCCCACCGTGCCGACCATCACGATGACAAAAGCAGCAGGCTGCAACAGCGAACGAATATGTCCGCCTTCCAGCACCTGTCCGATTAGGATGCCGCCTATACCGAGCACCAAGCCGGCTAAGCTACCCCAGTCCATGCCTGATCCCTTAATTTTGCGCGCATGCGGGTAATCGCCTGGCTATGCAATTGACTGACGCGAGACTCCGAAACGCTCATGATCGCCCCAATTTCTTTCAGGTTCATTTCTTGTTCGTAGTACAAACCCATCAGGATTTTTTCCCTCTCTGGCAGAGCGCCAATCGCCTCAATCACTGCGGCACGAAAACCGACATTCATTAAAGCCTGTAGCGGATCATCGGCCAAATCAGTTGCGTAGCGATCGAGAAAATGATCCCCCTCTTCACTATCGTGAAAATCTTCGTAGTAAATTAACTGATGTCCACTCCCCTCGCCTAACATTTCTTGGTAGTCAGCCAACGGCAATTTGAGTTGTGCGGCCACTTCACTTTCATTGGGTGGTCGGGCCAGTCGTTGCTGCAAGGTATTCATTGCATTTTCAATTTTTCGCATGTTCTGACGCATGCTACGAGGCATCCAGTCGCTGCTGCGCAATTCATCCAGCATGGAACCGCGAATCCGCTGCATTGCATACGTCTCAAACTTGGCACCATGCACTTCTTCGTAGCGGCTAATCGCATCAAGCAAGCCTATCATTCCGGCCTGAATCAAATCGTCTACCTCAACGCTCGCCGGCAGCTTGGCCTTTAACATATGAGCGAGTTTTTTTACCAGCGGCGCATGCTCCGATAATAGGTGATCCTTGTTCGATTTTCCATGGACGTTATACATTCGTTATGCCATGAAATTTGAGCCTGAAGAGCTGATGCCAAAACGGGGGGATGCGATACCCGATGAGGCAAAGTAGCCTGCCAGGCGCCGGAAGGCAACGGATGCACCCGCTCGTGGAAAGGCATCGACCACCGTTGTACCCAATCGGGCAGCACGCGTCATATGCTCGTCGGCAGGAACAGAACCTATCGAATTTAATGGGATGGCCAGATAACGACTCGCTGCTTTTGCCATGTTGTCATAGACCACTTGCGCACGCTGATCGGACGCGCCGGTCACCAGCACACTAAACGGTCTGCGACCAAGGCTTGCGTTAAGGCGTTTGATGATTGAATAAGCGGACTTGATTGACGCTGCACTGTCAGATACCTGCACCACAATTTCACCATCGATCATTGCCTGCAACGGGAAGGTATCGTACTCATCCAGCTCCGCGTCAACCATAACGACATCAGACAGCTGTGCCAGCGCATCAAACGTCCGGCAGAGACGAAATATTTGGCTTTCGCTGCGCATCAGCTCACTCATGGAACTTCCTGTCAGTGCCGCAATTTCAAAACCTTGCGGCATCATGTGAACCGCATCCTCAAGCTTGCATTCATGGCGTGCAACCCGCATCAATGTCGCATCGTGCACGATGTTCAAATGAGACGAGATGCCAGCGGCGCTGGCATACGCATCCAGCAATAGCACGCCACTACCGGAGCGCGCTAGAGAAGCGCCCAGATTCACCAACATCTGGCTTTTTTTCTCACCTGAATCGGCAGATAAAAAAGAAAAGATGCGCGGCTTTGGCCCGGCCAGCATGCGGCGCAAGCCTTCTGCCTGATCAAATTGATGGCTATCCAAGGATCACCTCGCGCAGGGATTTATCGTTCATGGCTCGTGCCGTATTTGCGACTACCAATGGTAGCTCATCATCCTGATACCGGAAAGGCGCCGTTTCGCGTTTCAGATTGAATGCACGGTCAATCAGATAATTCTGATTGGCGAGATGCAGGTCTTCCGGAACACGCTGTCCATTCGCAACATAATACAAATTCAACTTCTGCCGAATGATAACATCCAGAATGCTGCCTATGGTGGCTGCCTCATCCAGTTTTGTCATGATGCATCCGGCCAGACCGTCGCCCTTGTATGAACGAACCACTTCGTTGATGGTTTCCCCGGTCGACGTGGCAGAAAGGCACAGCAGGCGCTTGACTGGCACCCCCGCACCCGACAACATCGCAATCTGCTCGGACACCATTTTGTCGCGTTGGCTAACACCGACCGTATCGATCAATACTGTATGCTTGTTTTTCAGTTCTTCTAGTGCAATTTTCAGATCAGCCTCGTCTTTGACTGAGTGCACCATCACACCGAGAATTTTTCCATAAATGCGCAACTGCTCAAACCCGCCAATACGATAGCCATCCGTCGTGATCAAGGCCAGTTTGCTGGCACCATGACGCATCACACAACGAGCAGCCAATTTCGCTGTCGTGGTCGTCTTGCCGACGCCGGTAGGCCCGACCAGAGCAAAAACGCCACCCTTTTCCAGCAACTCATTTTCGTTCGTCAAGGTCATCAAGTTGCGTGCAAGAATCGATTTAACCCAGCTCAACCAACCACGGGATTTCTCGTTTTCTGGCAGGTTTTTCGTCAAATAGCGGGCTAGGCTGGCGCTAAAGCCGGCGGCGAGCATCTCACGCATGACCTCTGACTTCATCGGCTCGCGCTGCTGTTGGTTGGTCCATGATATTTCGGCCAGTTGCGCCTCCAGCATACCCCGCATCGAACGGATCTCAGCCATCACATCCTTTAATTCCTTGTCAGCTGCGCCCTTGGCCGAGGCAATGCTGTGCGAAACTTTGGCCGCTGTAGTCTGAGCAGACAGAGCGGGTGGCTCATCAGCAGCGCGCTGCTCGACTCGTCCCTTGGCAGAAATCGCCGCCAACATATGACTGGAAATCGCTGGCCGTTCCATCACTGGCTCGACCAAGGAGGACATGTCATCCTCTGCCAGAGCCATGATTTCTACCATACCATTGACGCTCCGGTTGGAAAGAATCACCGCGTCGGGGCCTAGCGCCTCCCGAACTTTGCGCAAAGCATCGCGTGATGTATTTGCAGAGAATTTTTTTATGTTCATACATGACCTCCAACCAAACTGGTGACTTTAATTGTTTTTGAATCAGGTAATTCAGCGTGCGAAAGCACTTTGAGTTGTGGCAAGGCGCGGCGCAAGAAGCGCGACAACAAGGCGCGCAAGGGACCCGGCACCAAAAGCACCTGAGCAAAACCCATCTGTTCTTGGTGGCGTGCTGCTTGTTCCGTTTGGATTGCCAGCGTATCTGCCAGCCCCGGCTCAATCCCAGCGCCTTCCGGCCCCGTGGTTTGCAGTGCTTGCATCAACAAACGTTCCAAGCGGCTATCCAGCGTCATCACTTGCAACTCATTCGACGAAGGGTATATTTGCTGGACAATCGCACGACCCAAGGCGATTCGAACCACGGCCGTCAGCTCGTTCGCATCCTGAGTGTGCGTGGCGTGTTCGGCGATGGTTTCGATAATGGTGCGCATATCGCGGATATGGACACCTTCAATCAGCAGGTTTTGCAGCACTTTCTGCAAGGTGGAAAGCGGTATCAACTTGGGCACCAGATCCTCGACTAGTTTTGGTGATTCCTTACTCAGATGCTCGAGCAGTTTCTGCAGATCCTGGCGGCCCAGCAACTCTGCTGCATGCGTTGTGATCAAGTGGTTCAGGTGGGTGGCGACTACCGTGCCTGCGTCAACCACGGTGTAACCCATCGATTGAGCCTGATCGCGCAATCCAGCTTCAATCCAAATCGCAGGCAAACCAAATGCGGGATCCGTCGTAGCCGTTCCTGGCAGGGTACCGGTGACCATGCCAGGATTAATGGCAAGGTATTGGCCGGTATATGCGTCGCCGCTGCCAATTTCCACGCCCTTTAACATGATGCGATAAGCAGCGGGGCTCAACTCAAGGTTGTCACGTATATGTACCGAGGGAGCGAGGAAGCCAACATCTTGCGCAAATTTTTTGCGGATTCCCTTAATCCGTTTCAGCAATTCTCCGCCTTGGGTCTGATCAACAAGGGGAATCAAGCGATAACCCACTTCCAGCCCTAGGGTATCGACAGGAACAATATCCTGCCACGATGCCTCTTCCACTTCAGGCGCCACGACCGCCGCGACAGGCTCTTGCTCTTCTGATTTTTGCGCAGATCTTTTGGCAACCAGATAGGCGGCGCCAGCCATGACCGCTGCCAGCATCAAAAAAGCAACATGCGGCATGCCTGGAATCAAGCCCATGCCACCGATGATACCCGCAGTGATATACATGACTTGCGGCTTACCAAAAAGCTGTCCAATCAATTGCCCGCCAATATCCTGATCACTCGCAACGCGCGATACCACGACACCAGCTGCGGTCGAGATGATCAGCGAAGGAATCTGCGCGACCAAGCCATCACCAATTGCCAACAGCGTGTAATTCTTCATCGCCACACCAAAGTCCAGATTATGCTGAACCATGCCGACAATCAGACCGCCCACAATATTGACAACAATCACGATAATGCCGGCGATCGCATCGCCACGCACATATTTGCTGGCGCCATCCATCGCGCCGTAGAATTCAGCTTCCTGTGAAACACTGGTGCGTCGCTGACGCGCCTCTTGCTCGCCAATCAGGCCTGCATTCAAATCGGCATCAATCGCCATCTGTTTGCCTGGCATCGCATCCAGAGCAAAACGGGCGCCAACTTCAGCAATACGTCCGGCGCCTTTTGTAACCACAACAAAGTTAATGATGGTCAAAATCACAAATACGACGATACCAACTGTGTAATTGCCGCCAATCAGGAAGTGGCCAAATGCTTCAATCACCTTGCCTGCCGCATCCGGTCCTGTATGCCCTTCAGTCAGCACGACACGGGTGGATGCGACGTTTAGAGACAAGCGCAGCATGGTGCTGACTAGCAGAACGGTCGGAAACGCCATGAAGTCGAGCACCTTGACCGTGTACAGACTGGTCAGCAACACGATGATTGCGAGCGCGATGTTGAAGCTGAAGAAAATGTCGAGCGCAAAAGCAGGAAGCGGCAATACCATCATCGACAACATCATGATAATGATGATCGGCGCTGCGAATGTCCGATAATTCACGCCGGACATCCAGGCTGGGAGTCTGAAACCGTTCATTGCATCAGCCTTTGGGTGCTTGCGGTCTGAGCCGCAGTATTGTTAGGATCAAGTTGTGGAGGCACGTCAATATTGCTTGGCGCATTAGGACGGAAACCACCATGCTGCCGGTATGTGCGCAACTGGTATACATACGCCAGCACTTCTGCGACAGAGAGATAGAGCGCCTCTGGCACTTCATCGCCTAAGTCGGTATGGCGATGCAATGCACGCGCCAGTGCAGGCGCTTCCAGCATCGGCACATTGTTAGCAGCGGCGACTTCACGGATTTTTGCCGCCACTTCACCAACACCTTTTGCCACCACCTTAGGAGCATTCATGCTGCCATCGGCATATTTGATTGCCACTGCATAACGCGTTGGGTTAGTGACTACCACGTCCGCTGTTGGAACTTCAGACATCATGCGGCGGCGAGCCATCTCCCGTTGCTGTGCACGAATCTTGGCCTTAATCTCAGGGTTACCGTCAGATTCCTTCGCTTCCTGACGAACTTCTTCACGGGTCATTTTTAGTTTGTTAGCGTATTGCCACATTTGATAAGGGGCATCAATACATGCAATTATCACGAGCACACTGACTATTGACAAGAAGCTAACAAGAAGTAAATGTGCAAGGTGAGCGCTGCCCGTCTGGATTGGCTCAACACCTAGTGTCAACATTTCATTAATCTGGCCAGAAACCACGACCCAGGCAACCCAACCGATCAGGACGGTTTTGGTAATCGCTTTGCCCAACTCGACCGCCGACCTGATTGAAACCATATTTGATAATCCGGACAGTGGATTCATCTTGCCAAAGTTTGGCTGTAATGCCTTGGTGCTGAACAGCCATCCACCAATCAGCAATGGCGAACCTAAAGCCACGATGAGCAGCAATAAGATAATCGGTAAAAAAGCGATAACAACGTCTGCGATGCTGGCTGCACTGCGGTCCAGCAATAAGTTCATGTCGAATGCCATCGACCGCTCAAACGATAGACTTGTTGAAAGCATGTGACGAATCTGAGCTACCACTTTGTCGCCCTGCACCCACATACCACCACCAGCCGCTAAGAGAATCGTGCAGGTAGCGAGCTCCCGCGAACGCGGTACATCACCTTCCTCGCGCGCCTTTTCAATGCGCCGGGGCGAGGCTGATTCTGTTTTCTCGAGATCGCTTTCTTCGGCCATTGCCGACTCCTGTCGTAGACACCGCACATACAACGCGGAATTTCAATGATTGTATTATTCGCCAGAAGTGGCAAATAGCATCTATAGAACAAGGGGGGAAACTTCCCGCTATTTCCGTTGGCGACGAAAAAAGGAGCAGAATTGATTAATAACGCATCGCATTATTAATTGGGATAGAAAGAATGGAGGAGGTGATTTGATACAAACAACAATTTGGGGAGCAGAGACCGCTTTGCCTAAAAAACCATATCTATAGGAGGCATAGCTAAATAAGCTTACCAAACCTGCTTGTGAGATAAGTCAGAAAGATGACTCGCTAATCCCTTATTTGTTCAATTGTTTTCCAGAACACTATCTGGCAGCAAATCCCAATGCGAGCCCCGAGTCTCCACCATCTGTAGGGAAGTATACCAATGGCAGACGAGCAAGAGATTCGCCAGAAGAGATTCAACCCAATTCTGCGACCAACTGTTTGAGCTGTATTTCCAGGTTACGCACGAAGCTTGACGTATCAAACAGTTTGCCGTGTTCACGCTCATGTTGTAAATGCTCACGAAGACGCTGGCATTGGTCCGCAGAAGTAGCGAGTACTACGGCTTTTTCTTCATAGCTCTGCAGGTCATAAGTAATCAGCTCGTCGAGGCCGCCGGCCGTTAGCAACGCGCCCGCCATACGAGAGGCGAAAGTACGACCGGAACGAGTCAACACCGGCAACCCCATCCACAGAGCATCGTTGGCAGTGGTGCCAGCATTAAAAGGAAACGTATCCAAAAACAAATCCGCGATCAGGTAGCGAGCCAGATAGTCTTCAGGTGCGACACGCGATGCAAAAATGAGACGACTCTCGTCGACTCCGCGCACCAGCGCCTCCCGTTTAAGGTTTTCTTGCGCCCAAGGATTATCGGCCAGCAACCAAAGTACACTCTCCGGCACTCTGCGCAAAATATTCATCCAAGTGTTAAACATCTCGGCAGTGAATTTGTAATTATTGTTGAATGAGCAAAAGACGAAACCCTCTTTGGGCAATCCACAACTTTCGCGCGAAGGCGCTGGGGAGCTTAATCTCTTTCGATCGCAGACCTGATAGATATCGGGCATGTAGAGCGGCTTCTCGGAATAATAGGGAGTATATTCTTCCGGTATCAGGAAACGGTCTGCTATGACGTAGTCGATAGAGGGCAAACCCGTGGTGGCAGGGAGCCCAAGATAAGTGATCTGGATGGGCGCAGGACGGTAGGCAAGCAAGTTAGCACGTGCGCCTAAAGTTTGCCCCTGCAAGTCCACGAGAATATCTATTTCATGCTCGCGGATCAGTCTGGCTGCAGCCTCATCTGTGAGTTCATCAATGCGCTCAAAGTGATCCATCGCCGCGATGACCCGTTGGCGGAGCGCCGAGCCGTCCTCCTTGGTCCAACAATAGCCAAAGACCTCAAAGTTCTCGCGGTCATGGAGTTCAAACAGCTCTGCCGTCAGCATCGCAACAGGATGCCGACAAAAATCCGATGAGCAGTAAGCGATGCGGATTTTCTTATGGCCATACGCTTTCGTCGGAGTTAATGCCGGCACATTCGAGTTGACCTTGCTGTTGACGTAACGGCGTGCCGCTGCCAGTTGTGCCTCAGGATCGTCGGACAAGCTGATCATAGCCAGGGCCGATGTTGATTGGAGCAGCAAATCCTCGTTGAGTCCGGCAACGCTCTCATAGATAGGCCAAAGGCACTGTCTTTCACGCAAAAAGACCCAATGGTGAATGACATCCGGCTGATTGGGCTCAATCCGGAGGCTCTTTGTCAAGCAAGACTGCGCCTCGGCATATCGCCTATTGTCTTCATATTGACGCCCAAGGTTGTTTAGCGCCAGCAAAAGGATGTGGCGCTTTTCTGCGTCATCGGGTGAGGTATGGCTTTCAATCCAGAGCCATTCGGCGATCGAGGCATCACCTTGACCCAAACGTTCGTAAACTAGACCAAGGTTGAAATGGGCCAGAGCAAATGTGGGCGATAATTGAAGCGCATGAATATATGCCTCTTTCGCGTCGACAAGTGCTTTTTCATTGGTCAAAACAACGCCGAGGTTGAAATAGACCAGATGATTGTGGGGTGTATTGTTGCGTTTTAGCCAGGTTTGATAAAGCACTGCAGCCAGCGGATTGAGGTGTCTTTCCGATAGCTTGTTGGCGACATCGAACAACGCGACTATGTCGAGTTGCCCTTGCCAAGCAAGAAGTGTTGCGGATGTGAAATCAACTTCGGAAAGGGACGCCAATGCTTTGTCTGACATAAAGGCCTAAGTGTATTCGATGCGAGCGATAAAAAGCCCCCTTGACCAATTCGATCAAGGGGCTTGAATAGTGCTCAAGTATTATATTCGGTATAGACTAAAAACCGCCCCTTGACTGACTAGCCAAGGGGCTATGGAGCAACTCTACTTCCCAAGCGCTGTCATTTGATCGGCGCTCAGCGCTGCCCAGTCATCAGAAGTTAATGTCATTGAACCCACTTGAGTGTTGGTTTTAAACACAGCCAATTGGGTGGTAGTCATTGCTGCCACTTGATCGCCATTCAAGGCCGCTACTTGACCTGTTGTAAACGTACCAATCTGGGCAGCAGTAAATGCCGCAACCTGGCTGGCCCTAAGTTCACCAATATCCTCACTGGTAAGTGCAGGAACTTGATCTGTAGTTAATTCCTTAACCTGATCAGTTGTCAGTGCACGCACCTGAAGAGCAGTCAGTGCTTTGACTTGATCCGTAGTCAGTTTTACCAACTGCTCGGTTTTCAGGGCCGCAATCTGGCTAGCTTGAAGCCCTTGGATGGCGCTAGTAGTAATCGCTTGCACCTGAGCGCTCGTGAGTGCCTGAACCTGCGCTGCATCCAACGAGCGCAGCTGTACGGTTGTCAAAGCGTCAATTTGCTTGGTACTCAGTGCAGCTACATCTGCCGTGGCCAAGCCAGCTACTTGACCAGCCGTCAGATTGCTGGTCTGGCTACCTGACAGGTTGGCAAGCAACTTCGGCAGCTGAGCTGAAGTCAGTGCTTGAACCTGAACGGCAGTCAGCGCCGCCACTTGTCCAGTACTCAGCTTCACCACATCACCAGTACCCAAACCACCGATCTGACTTGCAGTGAGTGCTGCGACATCATCGGTTGCCAGCTTGCCGATCAAAGTTGGCAGTTGTGTAGCTGTAAGCGCCTGTACTTGATCAGAACCCAGCGAACCAACCTGCCTATTGCTCAGCGTTGCCAGCTGAGTGGTGGTCATGGCTTGGATTTGATCCGTACTGAGGCTACCGATGTCTTTAGTACGCAACGCAGCCAGCGCATCCATCTGAGTAGCGGTAAGCGAGCGGACTTGAGTTGAAGTCAAAGCATCCAATTGCGTGTTCGTCATATTTTGCAATTGAACGGTACTCAGCCCGGAAACTTGAGCCGTTGTGAGCGCAGCGATCTGGCCTGCTGCCAGACCGGAGAGCAAAGTACCAAGCTGACCGTTGTCGAGCGTCTTAACTTGCGCCGTGGTCAGATTCGCCACTTGGGCGCTAGTAAGGTATTGCATCTGAGTGGAGGTCATCTCCTTAATCTGGCTGGTCTGCATGGCCTGAATATCGCTCATATCAAACGCACCAATTTGGTTGGCGGTCAAGCCCTTAACCTGATCAGTGGTCAGCGCACGTGTCTGCGTTGAGCTCAATGCCGCCATCTGCGAATATGCCAGAATGGCCATTTGACTGGTTTTAAGCGCCCGCACTTGCGTCGTGCTCAGTGCTGTGACGTCTGCATCACTCAGATTTTGCAGTTGCTTGTCGGACAGCGCTGCAATTTGGGTAGTATTAAGGTAGCTCTCCAGTGAGGACACCTCGGTTTTCGTGAGGGCAGTAGTTTGGCTGGTCGTCAGCGCCTGTACTTGCGTCGCACTCAGCTTGGCAACCTGTCCGGTTGTGAGGCTCTGCAGTTGATCGGAAGTAAGCGCCTGAACCTGATCGGTCTTGAGTGCACCAATGACATCAGTGGAAAGCGCCGCGACCTGCTTATTAGTGAGTGCTGTAATCTGGGCGGCACTAAGCGCGCGCGTTTGCGCCGTGCCTAATTTACTAACCTGTTCAGTCGATAGAGCCGCAATTTGATCTGTTTTCAATGCCTGGATCTGCGCCGTGCTCAGCGCCTGGATTTGAGCTGTCCCAATGGCCTGCAACTGATCAGATGTCAGAGCCTTGATTTGGCTGGATTGCAGGTTAGGCATCAGCGCAGTTACTTCGGCATCCGACAATTGAGCAACCTGACTGGTCAGCAGCGCCTTGACGTTGGTTGCTGTCAGTGCATTGACTTGCGCCGTACCGAGAGACTGCAACTGATCGGACGTGAGCGCCTGAACCTGGTCAGTTCTCAGCGCTGCAACGGCTGCCGTAGACAGCGCTGCAACTTGACTATTAGTCAATGCTTGAATCTGGGCAGTGCCCAACGCATTCGCTTGACCGGCTGTGAGCGCCGTTGCTTGTGCTGCTGTCAGGCTCTGCAACTGATTGGTTGTGAGCTTTTGAACCTGATCGGTCTTGAGCGCAGCAACGGCATCGGTGGAAAGCGCGGCCACCTGATCATTGGTGAAGGCTTGGATCTGATTGGTGCTTAGAGCGCGCACCTGCGCTGTGCCCAGCGCTTTAACTTGAGAACCCAGTAGAGCGGCAACCTGATCCGTATTCAGAGCCTGAACCTGCGCCGTGCTCAGCGCCTGGATTTGAATTGCCCCAATGGCCTGCAACTGATCAGATGTCAGAGCCTTGATTTGGCTGGATTGCAGGTTAGGCATCAGCGCAGTTACTTCGGCATCCGACAATTTAGCAACCTGACTGGTCTGCAGCGCCTTGACGTTGTTTGCTGTCAGTGCTTTGACTTGCGCCGTACCGAGAGACTGCAACTGATCGGACGTAAGCGCCTGAACCTGGTCAGTTCTCAGCGCTGCAACGGCTGCCGTAGACAGCGCTGCAACTTGACTATTAGTCAATGCTTGAATCTGGGCAGTGCCCAACGCATTCGCTTGACCGGCTGTGAGCGCTGTTGCTTGTGCTGCTGTCAGGCTCTGCAACTGATCGGTTGTAAGCTTTTGAACCTGATCGGTCTTGAGCGCAGCAACGGCAACGGTGGAAAGCGCGGCTACTTGATCATTGGTGAAGGCTTGGATCTGATTGGTGCTTAGAGCGCGCACCTGCGCTGTGCCCAGCGCGTTAACTTGAGAACCCAGTAGAGCCGCAACCTGTTCCGTATTCAGAGCCTGAACCTGCGCCGTGCTCAGCGCCTGGATTTGAGCTGTCCCAATGGCCTGCAACTGATCAGATGTCAGAGCCTTGATTTGGCTGGATTGCAGGTTAGGCATCAGCGCAGTTACTTCGGCATCCGACAATTTAGCAACCTGACTGGTCAGCAGCGCCTTGACGTTGGTTGCTGTCAGTGCATTGACTTGCGCCGTACCGAGAGACTGCAACTGATCGGACGTGAGCGCCTGAACCTGATCGGTTTTGAGTCCGAAAATGGCTGCCGTAGAAAGCGCTGCAACTTGATCGTTTGTCAGAGCCTGAATCTGAGTGGTGCTTAGTGCACGCATTTGCGTTGTACTTAATACTGCTACCTGCGACGTCTGCAGGGCAGCAATCTGATTTGTATCTAGCGCCTGAACCTGCGATATGGTCAGTGCCTTAACTTGATCCGTGGCAAGATCATGTACCTGATCTGTGGTCAGTGCCTTGATTTGGTTGGCTTGCAGGTTGACTGCCAGTTTTGCCACGTCTTGATATTCCAAGGCGGCGATTTGTCCTGCCGTAAGCGCCTTCACTTCTGTCGCCGTCAACTTTCCAACCTGGCCATCGGTCAGGCTTTGAATTTGATCGGTGCTCAGCGCCTGAATTTGGTCAGCACCGAGCGCCGCAATAGCTGCTGTGGATAACACCGCAATATCATCATTCGTCAGTGCCTTGATCTGATCAGCCGTTAATTTGCTCGCCTGAGTCGCAGTGAGCGCTTGGGCTTGAGTGGTCGTAAGGCTTTGCACTTGGCCGGTGGACAAATTAGCAATTTGTGCTGTGGAAAGTGCTGCGATAGCGGCTGTAGAGAGAGCGCTAATTTCATCGTTGGTGAATGCTGCAATTTGCAAACTGCTCAACGCACTCATCTGGCTTGCGCCGAGTGCGCCGATTTGATTGGCGTCGAGACTTTGCAACTGATCCGTCTTCAATACACTAATTTGAGCGTTCTGTAGCGCCTTGATATTACTTGTACTGAGCAAGCCGATCTGATCGGTCGTGAGCGCTTGAATCTGCGTGGAGTCCAGTGCTCGAGCTTGAGTGGCCGTCAGAGCTTGAATTTGGGTCCCTGTCAAGGCACTAACCTTGGCACCGAGCGACTTGACTTGTGCCGCAGTCAATGCGACAACCTGATCGGCTCCCATCGTCTGTAACTGATCGGTGGTCAGCGCTGCAACTTGTATCGTTGTCAGCGCTGCAATGTCATTGGTTGATAATATGCTGATCGCGTCCATCTGACCAGTGGTAAGTGCTTGCACCTGCTTTGTTGTCAGCGCGCCAGCCTGAACAGCGTCAAGGGATTTGAGTTGGTCGGCGGTCAGAGTCTTGATTTGCGCCGTGGTCAGTGCTGCGATGTCACCGGTTGTTAACGCGCTCACTGCATCCATTTGAGCAGCGGAAAGCGATTGAACCTGTGCTGTCGTCAGTGCGGCTATTTGGCCCGTCGTCATACTTTTCAGCTGGTCGGCTGAAAGCGCACGTACCTGCGTAGTGGACAAAAGCGCCACTTCGTTAGGCTCAAGTGCGTTGATTTGTTCGGTAGAGAGAGCAGAAAGCTGAGCAGTCGTTAGCGCCTGGACTTCTGGCACATTAAGTGCCCTCACCTGTTCGGTGCTTAGACCATATTGCAATTGATAGGGAGTGAAAGCTGCGACTTGAGCACCAGCGAGTGCAACGATGGCGCTAGCACTGATCGCCCCAACTTGATCGGCCGAGAGAGCTTGTATCTGTATGGTCGTCAATGCCTTGATATCAGCAGTACCCCAAGCATTGATCTCGCTTGTAGACTTCGCCGAGATCTGGTCGGCAGTCTGTCCTATCACCATTGAGGCCATTATTATTCTCCTATTGACGAACGGCGCGGCGCCTTCCTCGTCGTTCAATTTTCGGCTCTTTGATCCAATGAAGGACGCTGTGTGGCGAGCTATATGAGGGTTATCGACAATATCTGCTAAGACTTTAATAAATTAAATATTTCCCTACCAGATATGACATCCATCTTGCCAATCTCACATTTGAAAGTTGAACTTTTAAATAATTTTGAGTGCCAATCACACCGTCTTAATACTGCATGCCGCCAGCATTCAAGTCATTTGAACCGCATTCGGCCTCAAATAAACGCGCAAAAGCAGAAATTATTTGGGCCTACAAGGGTGTATAGAAAAATCAAGCACTGTTACTTGTCGATAACGCAAAGTGAATCGCCTGATGCGGCACACCGCCCCCCCACTACGATAGGAATCTGGGATGTATCAGCCGTCAAGCTGAATAAGTAATAAAGCAAGTTATGAAAATTGATTTCAGGTTGGCAATCCGCAGCAGAGTGGCGAGATCAAACAATCCAACCGGACAATATCAAATCAATGGGGTTAGCGATTGCCACCACGAATCCCTATGCATCTATTAGTCAGAACGAAGTAATGCCAACAATCTACGCCTTGCTCACCAATTAGGTAGTAAAGCTCTGCGTCCAGGCCATTGCAGCCATGTGCGCTTGATTGACCTGAGCGGGTTTGAGCGCCAATGAATCGGCTATTGCCCCGGCAAAACCATTCTTGAGTTCACATGCTTCAGCCAAGGCCAGGAAAGGCCCGTATATGCCTTCGCGTGAAAGCAATGCCTGAGAGACCGCATCAGGCAAATGGATATGCTTGAGCGCCTCGTCCATCGTTACCCCGAGCAAGCGGTCCAGCAATGAAAACATACCGGTAACAAACAGATTTTCTGCCTCGCTCTTCGGCAAAATATCCTTGGCAAGCAGTTCCGAAAAGCGCCCACGGATAATCGCTGTCTGCATCAACACAGCCGCATCCGCCCCGCTACTGGCAGTGGCAAGCAGAAGGGAAAGCCAACGATAAAGCGGTGAATAACCAATAATGCCAACTGCGTGACGCAAGGACGTTATTTCGGAACGTAAGCCAAAACCGACTGAATTGATATAACGCAATAATTTATACGAGAGGGCCGCATCACGCTTGAGTATGGACTCAAGTTCGCGCACATCTGCATTTTTCCGGACCAGATCCATCAGTTGCAAAATCAGTGCTTGCGATGGGTTCATTCCCTTCGACGGCCCGCCTAGCCTTGGCGTCAAATGGAGCTTCCCTACAAATGCGTCCAGACCCAAGGTAGCGCAAGCATCATATTCCTGCCAGCTGTCGACCTGCCGCGCCACCATCCTGACTGATGATGAATGTTTGAGCGCAGCATAAACTTTAGCCAGCTTGGAAACATCCATCTCACCACAGCGCACTTCGATGTGCGTTACGTGCGACATGAGTTCAGTGTTGGGTGAAGTCGGATTGGCGTTACGCAACAGGATCCCAAACCCCTGCTCACGTGCCGCTTTAACAGCATTCAACGCATCCGCATCTGTAATGTCAGCACGGTTCAAAATCAATACCGCATTCTTCAGCGCCAATGACTGTATAACAGGACTCGACAAAAGCGCAGGACGCGCTTCCATAAACTGCAAGTTTCCTCCCATCAGCCACCCTGCTTCTGCATCATTGAACTGCTCAGCGATAAATTCAATAAGAGAAAGCAAATCGGCATCGCTCGGCACGCCAGCATCCACTCCCGTTGTCTGCCATGTGAGCTCGTAGCCCAACACCCGCTGCTTGGGGTCCAGCAAAGGCTCACGAACAATGTAATTTACGTCACGCATATGGCAGGGAAGGAATACGGGGGATGAAAACTCAGCTTTTAATACCTTGCAACGAGCGACTCGTTAAAAACCAAGGCTGTCCAGCAAATCGTCGACTTGCTCCTGATCGGATACAACCTCAGGGTTACCAGCTTGATTGATTTGCGGCCCATTGAGCAGCCCTGCACCTGCATCACGCTTCATTTCTGATGGCGCAAAATCGATCAACAATTGCACAAGTTGCTGCTCAAGAGTCTGCGCTAGCTCAGTAATTTTTTTAATCACCTGTCCAGTAAGATCCTGAAAATCCTGCGCCATCATGATTTCCATCAGATATTTTCTGGTATCCACTGAGGCACTGCAGGTTTCATCCAAGTACTGCTGTGTACGTCCTGCTATCTCATGGAATTGCTCTTCAGAAAAAGGCCGTTGCAGCGCAGCCTGCCACTCTTTCTTGAGCGACTCGCCGTTTTCTTCAATTTTGTCCTGCAACGGGCCTGCCGCATCAGTCGCATTCAACACACGTTGTGCCGCCTGCTCAGACAACATGGCAACGTAGTTCAGGCGATCTTTAACATTCGGAATTTCATGTGCTGCTTTTTCTATGACCTTGTCCAGCCCCAAACCACGCAAGCTCTCATGCAAGGACCGTGTCATATGACCGACTCTCGACAAAACGTCGGCATAACTTGGCGATGTTGCAGAAGCGCTTAGCGCAGAAGGATCCATTGGCTGCTCAGTAACTATTGTATTCACTTAAATTTCACGCCTTTTCAAGTTTTTCAAATATCTTGGAGAGTTTTTCGTCCAAGGTGGCCGCCGTAAAAGGCTTTACAACGTAGCCACTTGCGCCAGCCTGTGCTGCCGCAATAATATTTTCCTTTTTTGCTTCGGCTGTCACCATGAGCACAGGAAGGCTGGACAAAGAAGCGTCTGCCCGAATATTTTTGAGCATCTCCAAGCCATCCATATTTGGCATATTCCAGTCGGACACGACGAAATCGAATTTTTCGCTTCGAAGTTTTTGCAGTGCCATGACGCCATCTTCAGCCTCATCGACATTCGCGTAACCCAATTCCTTTAGCAGGTTTCGGACAATGCGTCTCATCGTCGAAAAATCATCAACAACAAGAAATTTTGTTTTGGGATCAGCCATTAATTATTACTCCCGAAATTCTTCATACAGGGTCAAGTTCTATTTGCAATTCAGTATAAAACCTGAAAAACGTTCCAATTTCCGACGCCGATTGTAATCGGTGCGGCGCTATACTCGCAACGACCTAGTGCCATGTTTGGTAAGAAAATCCAAAACCATGCGCGGCAAATCATTCAAGGCTCCTACTTCATGGACACCACCGACAGCAACGGCCTCTCGCGGCATCCCATATACAACACAAGTCGCTTCATTCTGGGCAAAATTATGGGCGCCAGCTTGCTTCATTTCTAGCATACCTAATGCACCATCTTTACCCATGCCAGTAAGGATAACACCTACGGCATTCTTTCCAGCATGCACCGCCGCCGAATGAAACAGGACATCCACTGATGGCCTGTGGCGATTCACCGGAGGGCCTTGGTCCAGTTGCGTCATGTAGTTTGCACCGCTTCGCGCAAGCAACAAATGCGAATGTCCAGGGGCAAGATAGGCATGACCAGGCAAAACGCGGTCTCCATCAACAGCTTCTTTGACAGAAATTCCACATAGGTTGTCCAATCTTTGCGCAAATGACCGGGTAAAACCTTCTGGCATATGCTGGACAATCAAAATGCCGGGGCAATCCGGGGGCATCTGTATCAAAAAATCTTTGATCGCTTCAGTTCCGCCAGTAGAAGCACCAATAATAATTAATTTTTCACTACTGGAAAAATGCTTCATCGCAGGAACTGCAGTCGCCGTACCTGCGCCCGGAGTCGCCGCTGATGGCGCTCTTGCCCTGATCTTAGCCTTCGATGCAGCACGAATTTTATCCGCGATTAATTCAGTATATTCAAGCATACCGCTCTGAATGGCGATCTTTGGTTTGGCAACAAAATCGACAGCACCCAGTTCCAGCGCGCGCATCGTTATTTCCGAACCCTTCTCTGTCAAAGATGAGACCATTACCACCGGCATAGGCCTCAGCCGCATGAGCTTCTCGAGAAAATCCAGCCCATCCATCTTTGGCATTTCAACGTCTAGCGTCAGCACATCTGGATTGGTTTGCCGGATCAAGTCACGCGCAATAATTGGATCGGGTGCAACCCCGACCACTTCCATATCCGGCTGGCTATTAATGATTTCACGCAATACACTTCGTATTAGCGCAGAATCATCTACAATCAAAACCTTAATTTTCATGTTGCAATCATTCTGGGCATGGTCCATAGCAGCCGTGGCATTTCAGGAAAAATGAAGAGGTGGACACCCCCCGCCTCACAGTAAATCATTTGAGCTTAAAACTCTTCCCAATCTTCGTTGCCGCCAGTTGGCTTCTGCTGCCCCTTAGAAGCGGGCGCAGCAATTTGCCTGGAAACAGGCTTGATTTCCTGCCTCGGAGGCAATGCTTTTGGCGCCGTTCTTTTTATTTGTGCAGTCACTTTTCTCGGCTGTGCTCCGGCTGATGCTCGCCCTTCGGATCCCAGCTTGAACACGCTGACCAAACCGGCCAGATTAGCTGCCTGATCCTGCAAGCTTTCGGCAGCGGCAGCAGCTTCTTCAACCAGCGCAGCATTCTGTTGCGTTACCGTATCCATCTGAGTGATAGCCTGATTGACCTGCTCAATACCATCGCTCTGCTCCTGGCTAGCCGCAGTAATCTCCCCCATGATGTCATGTACGCGTTTGATGCTGGAAACTACCTCATTCATTGTGTTACCCGCCTGCTCGACAAGCTTGCTGCCAACCTCAACCTTGTCCACAGAATCATCAATTAGCCCTTTGATTTCCCTTGCGGCAGCCGCACTTCTTTGTGCAAGATTGCGCACCTCGGTTGCCACCACAGCAAATCCACGCCCTTGCTCGCCAGCCCGCGCCGCTTCAACTGCTGCATTCAAAGCCAAAATATTGGTCTGGAATGCGATGCCATCAATCACACCAATAATGTCGGCCATTTTTTTCGATGAGTCACTAATCGACCCCATCGTAGCGACCACTTCAGATACAACTTGCCCACCCTTAATTGCGACCTCAGATGCCGTCACAGCTAACTGATTTGCCTGACGGGCATTATCGGCATTTTGCTTCACAGTTGAAGTGAGTTCTTCCATCGAAGAGGCCGTTTCCTCCAGCGAACTGGCTTGCTGTTCGGTTCGTGAGGATAAATCCAAATTCCCCGATGCAATCTGGCTAGACGCGGTCGCAATGGTTTCTGTACCCATCCGCACTTGAGAAACTGTGCGGTGCAAGCTCTCGTTCATGTCTTTTAGCGCTTGCAGCAGCTGGCCAGTTTCATCAGTAGATACGACATCAATATGCCCACTCAAATCACCCTTGGCAACTGTCTGCGCAATTTTTACAGCCTCACCCAAAGGCTTGGTGATGCCAATAGTCAATAACCAAGCCAGTATCAGCCCCAATGCAATTGCAGCAGCCCCTAAACCGATCAGGAGCATGCGGCCGACACGATAATTTGAGTCAATTGAAGCTGCCGATTTATCGATTTGTTCTTTTTGGTATGAAAGGAATTTCTCTACACTATCCACATAGGCGCTCAATGCGGGAATCATGTTTGACAACACCATCTGCTTGGCTTCAGCATCCTTGTTTGCCGCCTTGGTTTTCAGGATAGTGTCGCGAATTCCAACATATGCCGTCCGTTTTTCGGCGACTGTAGCAAGCAACTGCTGTTCAGCAGCCTCTTTCTTCATTGCATCGATGTTCTTTTGAATCTCGGAAATTCTCTTACTGTTTTCTGTTATTTCTTTTTGGAAGAATTTCTGATCGTCCGCATCGGTACTCTTGGTGAGCGCTACCGTCCTGACGCCATTGGCCGTCGTCATGGCAACCCAGTCTTCAGCAAGCCGCTCCCGATTCAAGGCCTCCTTGACCATAAATTCGGTGGCACTTCCAACTTCTTGCAAACGCCAGACACCAATACCCGTAATAAGCACTAGCAACGCCAATATCAACGCAAAGCCAATCGCAAGACGCGCACCTATCTTCATGTTTCTCATATCTGCCCTTCTGCTAAAAAATATGCATCAAATTTCAAGCTGGTTTTTATGCCTTCAAGGTCTCGATCAATCCCATTTCTGAACTCGTCATCAACTTGTTGATATCCACCAAAATCAACATCCGTTCCTCTATGGTTCCAAGCCCGATAAGATAATTCGCATTGAACACCGTCCCCATTTCAGGCGCAGGTCTGATCTGGTCTGGAGCCAGCGTAGTCACATCTGATACGCTATCAACAACCATTCCAACTACCCGGCCATCAATATTCAGAATAATCACCACGGTAAATTGGTCATATACAGGTGCTCCCAGATTGAATTTGATACGCATGTCTACAATTGGCACGATGGTACCGCGCAAATTAACCACCCCTTTGATGAATTCAGGCGCGTTGGCAATACGAGTGACACTTTCATAGCCACGGATTTCCTGCACCTTTAAAATATCGATGCCATATTCCTCTTTGCCGAGAGTAAAGGCTAAAAATTCATTTGTACTCGAGTTTCCCAAACCCAGTCCCGCGATCGAAGCGGAGTTGTGCGCTTGTGCGTCTTGTTGCATATCAGAGTCCTATAAAAACGTAAGCTTGGTTCTCAAAGAATTTGAACATAGATTATTTATCATCGGCGCATAAAGCTAAAACTTTAATTGGCCGTTCATCAACAATTCATTCCTGGCTCAGATTACCAGTTTGAGGTCAACATCAGCAGCAAAAATCCGCACGACCGTATCCCTGCATCAAAACCTTATAAAACTATAAACGCAAGTGTTGCACTGCGGCAACAATCACTGCGGATCAATATATCAGCACAGCACAAAATGAAATCCGCAATCGTGCTGTATTGTTATGACTGCAAAATCATTTCAGATTTGGCGATTAATTACATCATCGCCATGCCGACACTTTGCATACGGCTGGAGCGCACTACAGCGGACACATCCAAGATTAATGCAACACCACCATCTCCGAGTATCGTAGCGCCAGAAATGCCTGCCACCTTCCGATAATTTGACTCAAGATTTTTAACAACTACCTGCTGCTGTCCGAGCATTTCATCTATGAAGAGTGCTGCCTTGTTGCCGTCCGACTCAAGGATCACAATAATCCCGTCTGAAGGCTCTGTGTATTTAGGTTCAATCGTGAATAGTTGATAAAGTGGGATTAAAGGCAAGTATTCACCTCGCACCTTCACCACCTTGCCTTGGCCTGCAATTTCCTTGACATCAGTGCCAACGGGTTTCAAGGACTCAATGACATATCCCAGCGGCAGGATATATACTTCCTCACCCACCTTGATTGACATGCCATCCAAAATCGCAAGCGTCAGGGGTAAGGAAATAGAAATGGTCGTGCCTTGGTTTTTGGCGGAACGAATTTCAACCACCCCCCCCATGGCTGTGATGTTTCGTTTGACGACATCCATGCCAACACCTCGGCCTGAAACATCAGTCACCACATCGGCCGTTGAAAAACCTGGCGCAAAAATCAATTGCCAAACTTCGCCATCAGTCATATTGTCAGATACGGGCAAACCGTTCTGCGCAGCTTTTTCAAGAATTCTCGCGCGGTTAAGTCCCCCTCCATCGTCACTAACCTCAATGACAATGTTGCCCCCCTGATGGGCAGCAGATAAAGTAAGTTTACCTGCTTCATTTTTGCCATTGGCAACGCGCACCGAGGGCATCTCAACGCCATGATCAACGCTATTGCGTACCAGATGGGTCAGTGGGTCAATAATCCTCTCGATCAAACCCTTATCAAGTTCAGTAGCCGCACCATGCGTGACAAAATCAATTTTTTTACCCAGCTTAACTGCAAGATCTCGCACCATGCGCGGAAAGCGAGAGAATACATAATCCATCGGCATCATGCGTATCGACATGACTGCTTCCTGCAAGTCGCGGGTATTTCTAGTCAACTGACTCACACTGCCCAGTAGGCGCTCATGAACCATCGGATCCAAGATGCCACTACGCTGTTCAATCATTGCTTGGGTAATAACTAGTTCGCCCACAAGGTTGATCAATTGATCCACTTTTTCAACACTAACGCGAATAGAAGATGATTCTGAACTCAAAGCCGCCTTCTCTGCGGGCGGCTTGGCAGCAGGCTTAGGAGATGAAGGTACCGGCGCACCGCTTGGCGTAGCACTGGAACCTGAAGAATGCGGCACCACTGTCGTCGGTGCGGCAGTGGTTGATGCCTGACCAAGCTTGGACGGTTCGTCCGGCGTAAAAAAACCATATCCTGGATCGGTAACGGGGGACGCGGCCACAGTATCAATTTGAGAGACTACTACTGGCTCGACAGCAGAGGCAGGCTCCTCAGTAATAATCATGTCGTCAGGATCAAGCACAAACGAACAAATTGCGAGCAAATCGCCCATGGTTTCAGCAGTGGTAAGGATGAATCCTTGATGGCCATTCTCCAAACTGATTTTTTCAAGCTCACCCAGCAGACCCAGTTCGACCCCTAAGGCATCTACATCTTTTTGCGACACCTCAGGCAACTCAATACGGATGCGACGCTCTACATTTGCCGCGGCTTTTTGTTCAACTACATTCTGCGATGCAACTGTCGTTGTCAATGGCGCTGAGGCAGCCGTTTTCAGTTGGGTGGCCTCCTGGGATAAAGATTTCAACCTAACCAGCACATCATCAGCCTGCTTCTTATCCACTGGTGCGCCATGCCGATGACCGTCTCTTTGCATTTTCAGAACATCTTTGGCGGCAAGGAAAGCATCAACGTGCCCAGCCGTCATTGCAATTTCCTTTTTGCGAATCATGTCAAGCAGCGTCTCAAGTATGTGCGTCACTTCCGTCATATCAGCAAAACCAAAGGTAGCAGCCCCACCTTTGATGGAGTGAGCAGTCCGGAAAATTGCATCAATGTCCTCCATGTCGGGCGCTTCAAGATCAATGGCCAGTAGCAGCCTTTCCTTTTCGGCGAGCAACTCTTCAGTTTCGTCGAAAAACACCTGGAAAAACTGGCTCATGTCTATATTCATTTTGGATTCCCTTGCGATTTACATCCGTTAACTAACTGCATTGATTATCTATTTCATCAACCAATAACTTTCTTTACCACCTCAACCAAACGCTGTGGATCAAATGGCTTGACCAGCCATCCATTTGCACCTGCGGCACGACCTTTTGCTTTCATTTCAGGACTAGCCTCAGTTGTTAACATAAGAATCGGAACGCTTTGATAACTAGGCAAAGCACGCAGAGAGCGAATCAAGGTCAAGCCGTCCATGCGTGGCATATTCTGATCGGTCAATACCAAATCGAAAGTGCCACCATTGGCTTTATCCAGACCGTCTTGCCCATCAACAGCCTCAACCACTTGGTAGCCAGCAGCCTTTAGGCTGAATACCACCATTTGCCGCAAAGAGCCAGAATCGTCCACTGCCAGTATTTTTTTTGCCATCACCACTCCCGTTATTTACTTGTACTGATTCAGTATAATCTGTCAACTTTACATACTAAAATCGAAAACAATCAAAACAACTCAACGTCTCCGCTATCCATGTGCTTCTGCCGTACTGTTTTCCATAACACGTCTTTTAGTTCTTCGTTCTGCATGACTAATTGCCGGTTTATGCTTTTTAACAATGGAACAATTTGCTCCACGCCACCATCTGGCGACATGCCGGCACCACTTGAACCGAGAGCATTCAGTATCCCGCGCATTCCGATCACCCGCTTCAATGATCGCTCAATTAATTGACGGGTCATATCCTGAAATTGCAAGCCAGTAATTGCATCATTGATGTGCCGACCAATTTCATCGGATATTGCCTTCATTCCAGCAACATTATCAGAAGTGACGGACTGCCCAGAAATAATAGAATCAAGCATTTCTTGCTGCACACAAATTGAACCATTTACGGCCATGAAACTGGCAACAAGCTTCGCAATCGCTTCTTCAAGCAATAGGTTAGTCTGTATCAGATCCGTCTCAATTTCCGTAAAATGCTGAATGCCATGTTCAGATAATCCGGACAACATGATCCTGAGCTGGGAACCCAGCAAATTATTTGTTGTCATGCAACATACCCCCAGTAAAGCCCAACGAAAACCAACTCTTGAAAGTACCGGCTATTTTGCATTCTGACCTGCGGGTGGAGCAGCCAGCGCTGACTCCACTTCTGCAACCTCAGATACATTTACCGTCCCGCCATCATTGGCTGCTGATTCTTCTGCTTTTTTATTCATGACAATAATGCTGATGCGCCGGTTAATTGGATTGTTTGGATTTGCCTTATCCATAAGCACAGCGGAAGAAAGCCCGACCACACGTAATATCTTGGCTTCATCCATCCCCCCTGCAATTAATGCTCTGCGGGATGCATTAGCGCGATCGGCAGATAGCTCCCAATTGCTATAACCTTTGTCTCCACTAGAATAAGGCGTTGCATCCGTATGCCCTGAAAGACTGATTCTATTTGGTACATTATTTAGCGTATGTCCAATTTCATTCAGAATTTCCTTGGTATACGGTTGCAAATCAGCTTTCGACATCGCAAACATCGGGCGATTCTGTTCATCAACAATCTGGATACGTAAGCCTTCCGATGTGATATCAATCAAGAGCTGTTTTCTGAACTGCTTTAATGTTTTGTTTGCTTCGATCGCACTCTCAAGACGTGCTTTTAACTCTTTCAGACGCACAGATTCTTGACGTTCCAGTTCAGCTTGTGTTCCCTTAAGGTCATACGATTTCTTCAATGGAGGATCTTCGCCTTTTTTTACCTGACCATCCTGACGAGTAAGATCACTGCCGCCGCCTTGGATCACACTAGAACTATCGCCGCTACCAGACCCCCCCCCCATGGCGACCTTCAGTGGCGTGCTGAAATACTCGGCAATCCCCTGAAGATTTCCCTTTGAGGTTGAACCCAACAACCACATCAATAAAAAAAACGCCATCATCGCCGTAACGAAATCGGCATAGGCGATCTTCCAAGCGCCGCCGTGATGTCCGCCGCCAGATTTCTTGATGCGTTTTACGACTATGGGTCGGAACCCGTCATCTGCCATACTTAATCCTATATATAGGAAAAATTACTTGGTTTTTGATTGTTTGATATGCTCTTCCAGTTCTGAGAAAGAGGGGCGCTCTGTGGAATAGAGTACCTTTCGACCAAACTCAATTGCAAGCGGGGGTGCATAACCATTTAGGCTAGCCAGCAAGGTCACTTTAATGCAGTTATACATCTTCGTTGACTCGTCCAACTTCTGCTCCAGCAAAGTTGACAATGGACCAACAAAACCATAGGCAAGCAAAATACCCAGAAAAGTTCCAACCAAGGCATGGGCAATCAAGATACCCAATTCTGCAGGTGGCAAACCAACCGACTCCATCGTATGTACCACCCCCATTACAGCAGCCACAATACCAAATGCCGGCATGGCATCACCAATCTTTGCCACACAGTGAGCAGGAATTTCACCTTCGTGATGATGAGTATCAATCTCGTTATCCATAAGATTTTCGATCTGGAAAGCATCCATGTTCCCAGAAACCATCAGTCGAAGGTAATCCGTAATAAACTCGATGACATGGTGATCGGACAATATGCCGGGGTACTTGCTAAAAATCGGGCTTTCATTCGGGGACTCAACATCACCTTCAATCGACATCAAGCCTTCCTTGCGCACTTTTGTCAGAATCTCCGAAAGCAGCGCCATCAACTCCAGGTAAAGCGCTTTAGTGAACTTCGAGCCCTTAAGTACGCTAGGTAATGCCTTCAACGTTGCCTTGATGGCTTTTCCGTTATTACCGACAAAAAATGCACCCAACGCAGCGCCACCAATCATCAGCAATTCAATGGGCTGAAGGAGCGCAGCCAAATGCCCGCCTGCCATCGCAAAACCACCAAATACGGAGGCCGCAACAATGACATATCCAATAATGACTAACAAGTTTTCACTCCTGTCGCAAACGCAATTGCAGCAAAGACATTTTTCTGCTGTTGCTCCATCACGATAATCTACTGTCAACCCCGACAAATCAAACAACAGCAACCTGAGAACAGCCGATTCGAGCTATAGATAGATTACATTTCAATAATTTAGGGAAATTGTAACGGACAATCTTGCTTATGGGAAATGCCAGCTATATACCAACCATAAAGAAAGGCTCCGTTTTGCTCAGTTTCAATAAATATATCTGGTTTTAAGCCTGAAATGGGAAATTCGTAGCTTAGAAGTAAAGCACCAGATCGCATTTCTGCATTTGCTTTTTCCCAGATATCATCCATTACTACTGGTGACAGATAGACAAACACCACATCAAATTGAGAGAAATCAATTTTTTGGTAGTCTCCCTGTATGAAATGTGCACGGCTGCGTATTAATCTCGCACGTAGCCAACTGACCAACCATGGGACAGGCGCCAACTCAATCCCCTCAACATTAGCTTTGGGACAATATTTCGCGAGGTGCAGTACTAGCCCGCCCAGTCCGCTTCCAATATCTATAAAGCGAACGCTCTTCTCTTTGGGCAACAACTCTGCAACCACTTGCCAAAGCGATGTTGGCGATAAATACAAAGGGACGCGGGTTTTAAATACTGTCCAATACAAGCCAAGAAACAACAGAAAAGCGAAGAGAAAAACGCCAGGAGGGAAATCAAGCGAATAAGTCGTGACAAGCGCAATTGGAAAGAAAAAATGAATGGCAAGCCACCACGAGGACTGACGCCGCATAAAAGACAAGGCAGCAGCTATTACTCCCTGCAGTAAGACTGCAATGACGAGTGTTGTTTGAATGCCAGCCACAGCCCAGGCAACTTGCAAAAAAACATACAAAAGCAGTAAGGACAAGCACTGCATTACGAGCGCCTGAACTGCTGGCAACCCTAGGCCGCGATTTTTTGATTTCCCAGGCCCTGCTTGTTGTGACGGAAGCGACTCACAGCTCAATATCGCCCCCTTTGACGGTCAAGCAGCCATTGCGGCTTCCCTGACTTTTTTGGTTTTTCCTGCTCGCGAAGGTATGTGGCATAAACCGCAAACATATTCGTTATGAAGATCTAGGCTATGCGTTACAAAATGACCGCCACACTTACTGCAGCCTGTCAGCTTCAGCATTTTACTCTCAAAGAAACGCACTAGCGTCCATGCACGCGTTAGCGACAATACTGGCTCTTCTGCTAAGTCGGACTGGACCTGCTCGAGGTACAACTGATAAGCCTTGAGAACTGATTCAATTCTTGAAATACCAGCATGCTCAAGCAGGTATTGATGAATATTAATGAATATAGATGAATGAATATTGGGCTGCCAAGTAATAAACCAGTCAGTGGAGAACGGCAACATGCCTTTAGGAGGCGAAACGCCCTTGAGTTCCTTGTATAACTTCAACAGACGCTCACGCGAAATTGATGTCTCTAACTCAAGGAGCTGTAAGCGAGCACCAAAATGTATGAGTTCGATTGCAAGCCGGATTTCTTTTGCTTCTGATACCAAGCTTTTCTTTGCCACGACCTTTGTTCCCTATTGATTGATTGAATAATGACAAAATGAACAGCGGCTAGGTAATATCTTCAACAGACTGTCCCGCCATTAGGATGGCAGCATGGGATTGTGCAAGTGCACGATCCTTGTTGTAATTGGTGAGCATCGCAAGGATGGAGCTATCTTCAAATCGAAAACGCGCCAGCATCATATTAGAACTTGCCAGCTTCAGAAGTTGGGGATTGCTGAGCCCAGCCAATAAGTCGGCAATGCTCTGGCTAATACCAAGACGAAAAATAGCGGTTGCTCTGTCAGAACGTATCATCTGCTGCGCAAGCATCAAATAGCTCAGATTAGCATCTCGAATTTCAGCCATCATGTCGTTCGTATTCATCTTGCCCCCCCCCGAATATTTCGTCGTTGACACATTTGTTGTGCCTGTGAGAAACATTCTGGGGATTGGAACAAGATTGCGGAAGAGGCAATGCACTGTATTTTTCGTCAGACGCAATCACACAGGTTTGTAGGGTTTTATCCTACAAACAAGCAAAAACCACCCTTTTCACCACCATTAAGTAGCAAAAAAAGCGGATAAAACATATCAAATTTTAAAAACTGTAGCTAAATTCTGCCAACTCCAACAACACTTAGCTACAACTTCTTCACATAAATTATCGCCTCTAACGCTAAAAATACTTCAATAAATATCATCTATATTTTTAGTAACGGCAGCAAAAATTCAAACTTTAGGGTGAAAACAAAAATATTTTGAAATATTTCTACATTTAAAAGAAGCGGAAGGCCCCTACTATTTGTATAACGGGTGCGTCAAAAGGAACTTTAGGGTTTATGCAAAAATATTTACCCTTTTTTTTGAAGCGCGCGCATTGCAATATCACCAACAAAAGCCGCCTGGCAGACATCCCCCCGCATTCAATTAAGCATTTTTGTCTGGCTGCCCAGTAGCTTGCCCATGTAAAATGAAGTGTCCTTTACCCTCTCACCTTGCCCAGCAAGTCCAAGTTATATATAGAACTTCGCAAAGCCGACCATGACCATAATTCAGCAAGACGACCTCATCGAATCCATTTCTGCTGCACTCCAATACATCAGCTATTACCATCCTGCTGATTTTATTCAGCATTTAGCTCGCGCCTATGAAATGGAGCAAAGTCCTGCCGCCAAAGACGCCATCGGACAAATCCTGACCAATTCGCGCATGTGCGCCGAGGGCAAGCGTCCCATCTGTCAGGACACAGGTATCGTTAATGTCTTCCTGAAAATAGGCATGAATGTCCAATTTGAGGGATTCACAGGCTCGATCGCTGATGCAGTCAACGAAGGCGTGCGTCGCGCTTATAACTTCCCAGACAACAAGCTGCGCGCCTCTGTCGTTGATGACCCCCAATTTGAGCGCAAGAACACAAAGGACAACACGCCGGCTGTAATTTCAATGGAAGTCGTGCCAGGCAATACTCTGGATTTTCAGGTCGGGGCCAAAGGTGGCGGATCGGAAAACAAGGCAGCACTCATCATGCTGAACCCGTCCGACTCCATCGTGGACTGCGTTCTGGAAACGGTCGCTGGGATGGGGGCTGGTTGGTGCCCTCCGGGTATGCTGGGTATTGGCATCGGCGGTACTGCAGAAAAAGCCATGCTGATGGCAAAGGAAGTGTTAATGGAAGACATTGACATGTTTGAACTCAAACAACGTGGTGCTCAAAACAAGACTGAGGAATTACGTATTGAGTTATGCGACAAGGTCAATTCGCTTGGCATCGGAGCACAGGGTTTGGGTGGCCTAACGACGGTCCTTGACGTCAAAATTAAAATGTACCCAACCCATGCTGCATCCAAGCCAGTAGCAATTATTCCGAACTGCGCAGCAACTCGCCATGCCCACTTTGTACTCGATGGCTCCGGCCCGGTCTATCTTGAGCCGCCAGCATTATCTACTTGGCCTGATGTTCTCTGGCAGCCTGATACGGAAAAATCATTGCGGGTGAACCTAGATACCCTGACCCGGGAAGATGTCGCATCCTGGAAGCCGGGGCAGACTCTACTCCTGAACGGCAAGATGCTGACCGGTCGCGATGCTGCGCACAAACGCATTCAAGACATGCTAGCAAAAGGTGAAAAGCTCCCGGTCGACTTTACCAATCGCGTTATCTATTATGTCGGTCCTGTTGATCCAGTACGCGACGAAGCCGTCGGCCCAGCTGGCCCTACTACGGCGACTCGCATGGACAAGTTTACCGACATGATGTTGGAGCAAACCGGCCTCATAGCCATGATTGGCAAGGCAGAGCGCGGCCCTGAAGCGATTGAATCCATCAAGAAACATCGGTCTGCCTACCTGATGGCTGTCGGCGGTGCTGCATACCTTGTGTCCAAAGCGATCAAAACTGCCAAGGTGGTTGGTTTTGCCGATCTGGGAATGGAAGCGATTTATGAATTCGATGTTAAGGATATGCCAGTCACGGTTGCGGTCGACTCAAAGGGCACTTCCGTGCATGAGACCGGACCTAAAGAGTGGCAGGCACGCATTGCAACCCTGCCAGGAGGCAGGATTTCGGTCACTAAACATAACTAAGCGCCAACGACAAGCACTATGCTGCAGCCTTTAAAACAAATGGATGCGCCTATCGGCATTTTTGATTCTGGCATAGGCGGGCTGTCGGTCTTGCGACATGTGCACCAACAGTTGCCACATGAAAACCTGCTCTACTTTGCCGATTCCGGCTTTGCACCGTATGGTGACAAGCCAGAGCAGGTTATTATTGAGCGAACCCTTGCAATCGCCGATTATTTACTGAGCGTCGGCTGCAAGGCGCTGGTGGTTGCATGCAACACAGCCACAGCAACAGCCATCCATTTGCTACGCGAACTTTACCCCGACACCCCCATTGTCGGCGTTGAACCTGGGCTAAAACCAGCTGCTACCAGCACAAAGAGCCGTACTGTTGGTGTGTTAGCGACCGACCGGACCATTGCCAGCGAAAAATTTCACCTTCTGCGCAACCAGTTAACAGCAACTACAGGTGTGCGTTTCATTGCACAGGCATGCACCGGTCTAGCTTCGCAAGTCGAAAATGGAGAAATCGATTCACCCCTAACGAAGACTTTGGTACAGCAATACGTTGCGCCACTCATCAAAGAAAATGTCGACACAATAGTGCTCGGTTGCACCCACTATCCATTCGTTCAATCCCAGATCGAAGCCGCCGCCAAAAATGCCGGCGCGCAATTCATCTGCATCATCGACACTGGCGAACCAGTGGCGCGTCAATTAGCCCGCCTACTGGAGAAAAACAGATTGGCGCGAACCAGAACAGATGAAGGGACATTAAAAGCCTTAACGACCGGCGATCCGCTAGCGCTATCAACTGCCTTCGGCAAGTTGCTACGGCTGCACCCGCCAGTCGAACAGATTGCGGTATAGTTGATAATTGTATTCATCAGTAATTTTAGTAAAAAACTAAGGGGACACACATGGTTCTGCTTGATTTGCAAATTTTCCCCAATGACAAAGGCGAAAATTTGAGCGAATATGTCGCACGCTGCTTGGACGTCATCGACAAAAGCGGCGTCGCTTACAAATTAACGCCTATGGGTACTATTCTTGAAGGCGAATGGGATGAAGTGATGGCTGTCGTTACTGGCTGCTTCAAAGCCCTTGAAAAAGACTGCAACCGCATCACAACCAATATTCGCATCGACTACCGTAACGGCAAGAACAGCCGCTTGAAGAGCAAGATCGAGTCGGTCGAAAAAATCGTTGGTCGCCCGTTATCAACCTGAGGAAAAACTGCGTGATTTGGATCTCCTCTTAAGGGAGCCAATCCCACGCAGCACCATCACCGCCACTCACAAAAACGCTCCACCATTATAGTTAATAGGATAGAAACACTCGCATGGACAGCCTGATTGCATTATTCAAGAAAAATACCGCAGCTTCCGTAATTATTGTCTTGCTGATACCGATAAGCGTCGCACTAATGTATGGCGCGTTTAAATCGTTCTGGGTATCAATCAGGAATAAAAAGGAACGTATCCTTATTCACGATTTTCTTGTAACGTCTGGTGCACAGCAAACTGCCATGACTACTGACGACATTTCAAAAGGAACGGGGCTTCCAAAAGACCGCGTGATTGGTCATTGCATAGACCATCCACAGATTGAAGACGCTGGCAAACGGCAGCGCTCATGGAAACTCAAAAGCGATTCAGCCGCCTAGCAAGATAGGCGCACTAGCTTGGAACTACAGTGGGAATTTCAACCTTGACTTCAGCTCTGCCAATATCTGGCTAGGGGCTTTTTTTGCAAGTTCGAAAACTGACAGATCAATCGCATCGAGCGTATTCTTCACCATCAGACCCAACTCGGTATCCCCTTCCATCGACAGACGCCGACTGAAAAACAGTGTATCCGGGTCTTCTTTGCGCTGTGCCAGCAACAGGAAATCATGCGCGCTGGCGCTGATCGTCAGGTCAGTGCCGCCATTGTTCCAGTCAGCGGCAAAGCCACCATTTCTCCAGGTGAAGTCCACCGCAACTTTTGCGTCGGTCACCGCGATCCGCAGACGCTTGCCCTCAAGCGATTGGGTGACGTCTTCCGGCATGCGCGCCTTCAACGCGAGGTTCAAAGCCGCCACAAACATCAGCGAACCTGGATAGCTCGGCAGCTTGGACAGCATTTTTCCAACGGATGCCGGCAAGAGATAACGGGTTTGGTTCGCAGTTTGGTTCGCAGTTTGATTCACTGTGTGTTTCCTAGGTTCTGAATTTGGACAAGCTTACTACTAACGCCATTCCATTTCCACTTCTAATCCCAGAACGCTTGTAACGCGGAGGCGAGCCGAAGACAGCACGAGTAGTACAGCGAGGCGAAGATGACAAAGTTACGAGTGATTCTGAATTTGAATCACCACCTGATCCAGGCCCGGTTTGCCATACCAATAACCATTGCACGGCTCTTCCGGCATCAGCTCAGTCATCTGTTCTAACGCATCGGCAGCAGCCGTTTGCTTCTTCAATACCGCGTCAAACAGGCCAATAATCGCTTCATTATGCTGCGATTGTGGGCTGATCCGCACGACATCAATGCCCAAGGACTCCATCTCCGCCAGCTCATTCACCAAGTTATATACCTTGCTGGATTGCGTCTGAATGCCATTGATCACCAGAAACGGCTTGTCTTCCTTGGTCTTCATGGTGAGACCATCCGGATCATCGATGCATTTAAAACGGCAATCATCCTTCGGCAAATTGTGGTGACGCGCCGTAAAGCAACGCGCAGAATAAGCCAGCGGCATGCGGCCATACGCAAACACCTCGGTCTCCATGCCAGCCGGACGAGATTTCTGCATGAAAGCCAAATCGTCGCGCCCCATCTCCAGCGGAATCACCCAGCGCTTTGCGCCGAGCTTGGCAACCAGTTCCAGCGCCACCGAGTTATACAGATTCAACTGTGCGCCTGCAACGAAAGGTTGCGCGTTCTGCAAGCAATGTGCGGCGCCCATATCATTCGCCTCGACCATAAAGCGGCCATTATCGGCAATCCGTCGCATCACGTTCAAATCGGCATCCGATTCCATTAACACCTGCGTCGATAACACCGCAACCTTACCCGCCTCGGTCATGCGCTCGGCAATACTGATCCAGTCCGACAGACGCAGTTCATGGCGACGAGAACAGACCGTTTCGCCGAGATAAACAATATCTACCGGTGTTGCTTCCATCGCATCGTAAAACGCCAACATTTGCTCGCGTGGCCAGTAATACTGCAAAGGCCCAAGTGCTAATTTCAAGATATATTCTCCATGTGTTTCTGCATCTATTCCAAGTTCAAATTATTTGTAGCGCGAAGACGAGCCGAAGACGAGCCGAAGACAGTACGAGCAGTACGGCTAGGCGATGTCAACAAAGCTACGATTGGAATTTATTTCCACGCCCGGTGGAAAGCGCCTAAGGTATGCTGCTGCCCCTCCGCCACCTTGTTCAATTCCGTCATCCAACCCGGCTTGACCGAATAGCGCTGAGCGCTCTCCTTGCAGCTGTCGATGGCTTCACGCCACACACGCGTTACCTGCGCCGTGTACGCAGGACTACGCTGCCGCCCTTCGATTTTAATTGCACTTATGCCGATGCTCATCAGCTTAGGCAACAGTTCCAGCGTATTCAGGCTGGCGGGTTCCTCAATCGCGTAATAACTCTCGTCACCCACTTCGAAACGCCCCTTGCACAGAGTCGGATAACTCGCGTTCTCGCCATCCTCATACCGGTCGATCAACACACCGTTAAGCCGCGACTCCAACCCCTTCGGCGTCTTCTCCCAGCGCACCGCCTTGGCTGGCGAACATACGCCGTTGGTATTAGGCGCTTCGCCCGTCACGTAAGATGACAAGGCACAACGCCCCTCAACCATCACGCACAAGCTGCCGAAACCAAACAATTCAATCTCAACCGAAGTGTTTTTCATCACCTGTTCAACCTGAGCCACCGACAGCACGCGCGGCAACACCGCACGCGTTATGCCGAAATGCTCCTGATAGAAATTGATCGCTTCGTAATTGGTCGCCGAACCCTGCACCGACAGATGCAAACGCAATTGAGGATGCGTCTTGGCCGCATATTGCATCAATCCAGGATCTGCCAAAATCAGAATATCCACCCCCACTTTTGCGGCGCGGTCGATTGCGTTGCGCCACGTATCCCAGGTCGATGCCAGTGGATATGTATTCAGCGCCAGCAGTATCTTGCGCCCCCGGTCGTGCGCGTAACGCACCCCTTCGGCCATGGCGGCATCGTCAAAATTCAGTCCAGCGAAATTGCGGGCATTGGTGGCATCGCGATAACCCAGATAAACGCAGTCAGCGCCGTTGTCTACCGCTGCTTTTAGCGCTGGCAAACTGCCCGCTGGGCACACCAGTTCCATCGCATTGGATGGCTGGTTGGAGATGCTATTGGTTTGCAAAATGTTCACCCATTGGTAGTCTGGAAAGCGAGGCGCGCCATGCGGCAACACCCCTTCCATTAAGGTTCACATGGTATCAAAAAACAAGGGAGCTGGTGCCATGTCCAATTTTTAAACATACCCCTAGAGGGTATTTTTTGCTCCGCCCATAGAATATGGCTGAAAACCAAGTTTTTTCCATATACTCCCACTAAAATCACCTATTTATGCGTCAAAAATGGCTCTTTTTAGGTGTTTTGGAAGTTCTGGAAGCCAAAAATTGAGCTATACCCCTACAAAACGCCCAGACTAATAACGCGACGCGTTATTAGTTACGCCATGATAGCCATTCTGCAGGATGAAGAAATCCTCATCAGCAAAGCGATGGAGGAAGCCTAACCATTGCTTATAACAACCATGAATAAAGGATTTTGCATTTTTAAAAATTGAAAATGCCCCCAAATTATTTGCGGTCTTGATAGCGATGATCACCACGATCATGGTCGCTACTACCCCACTGCAAATCCCCATATACCGCACACCCTCCGAACAAGCAGACCATCAGTAAAGCAAAGGCTAGATATTTGACGCCATTTAAAATGGTTCATGGCAGTTTTCATTATGATTTTTGACTATAGGATATTTCCTGTCGGCCAGCTTGAATTTGACCAATTAGTTGGACTTGTTGCGCGTACTTAAGTGTGAACTATTGCTCCCGCAACCGGTTTTATGGATTCCAATAACTCTGAATATCCCTCGCACAGGGGTATCTGTCAAACAACTCGCAGCTATTCCTGCTACTCCATTAAACGTTACAGGATGTTTCTATCTGCAATTAGTTATTGAATGCGCGTACAGTTAAAAACGCTGTGAGTGGGATTCCTCCATTAACCGCATATTTTGCGGATGATGTTGCTTACGTTTAGATCGGAGTGTGCATCAAACTCACTTATTGCCGTATAGCCATTTATATCCGGGAATAGGTTTGTGCATGATGAGGCGCGCTTTCTTGCAGCATGTTGTAATTTGATATAAACAGGGAGTAAAAATGAAGAAGCAATTTGTTGTTGCAATACTCGCAGCGTCCGTCTTGCCTTTCGCGGCTCAAGCCGAGGGATTATATATGGGTGCTGATGTGGGCCAGTCTTACCAGAAAGTTAACGTCAATGGCCTTGGCTCATCAACCGAGCATGAAGTCGGGGGCAAACTTTTAGGTGGCTATCAACTCAACAAAAATTTCGGCGTTGAAGCCGGTTACGTAAATTTCGGCAAAACAGGCGCCTCTGCAACCAACGGGATCGGTACGGCAAGCATAAGCGCAAGAACCCAGTCGGGTTATGTGGCGGCCGTTGGTACGCTTCCGCTAAACGATCAATTTTCCTTGTACGGTAAAGCAGGTGTCGCGCGAAACAGTACGAAAGTAACCGACACATTCAATGGCGTTAGCACCACTGACACCATCGGCAAAACCACGCCCATGTTAGGTGTAGGCGCAGCCTATGCGTTCACACCGAAAATTTCTGGTGTGGTTGAATACGATGATTTTGGCAAGGTCGCCAATGAAGGCGGTATAAATATGCGTCAGTCCATGCTGTCTGCTGGCGTTCGCTATAAGTTCTAATCACCCTTGGCCCTTCCTTTACGCTTAAGGGCGGGGCCAAGAGGTTCTGGCAAGCGCGGAATACAAAGCTACCCCATTGCCTTGCTGCCGCGTCAAATTGCGGCATGCCAGCAATCAGGTTGCAATGCTCATTTTCAAGCACAAGCCAGCTTGCAAGCCCTTACGACTTGTAAGCTGACTAAGCGCGCTTCATGGTAACAATTGCAGGTTTAACTGGTTCTATTTACAATCAGCGCGAACATTTTCAGCTTATCTGCGGTCACCACCACGATCACCGTCATGATCGCCACCTCTACGATCGCCGTCACGATCACCACCTCTACGATCGCCGTCACGATCACCACCTCTACGATCGCCGTCACGATCACCACCTCTACGATCCCGATGATCGCCACGATCACCGCCGCCCCACCAGCCATCATTGTAGCCACCATCCCCATACGCTACACATCCGCCCAAGGTAGATGCAATCAGTAATGCAAACGCCAAGCGTTTAATTCCATTTTGATAGTTTTTCATGGTTATGCCCTTTTATATTGATTCTTAAATATAGGGCACTTCTTCAAAGGTTGGTTTGTGCAGGATCAAATCAGCTTTCGTATCTCATTTATAACCTAGCGTTAATCGATATATACACCCTGGTTGCATCACTCTTTATCCCGTGTCCAGTTCCTTGCCGTCTAGGTTCGCAGTTAACGCTTGATTTGGGTGGCGGGCTATCGGCACTGACTCGCATTGGCCAAACTTTTACATTCAATCCAGTCTTCTCAGTTTGTATTTTTTGAAATCCATTTGCAAATTACTTGGGAGCATCTGACCTGCTCCCCAACTTAGTCCGAAACCGACTTAGAATCCGCGGTTAAAAAACTGTCTGCAAATCTTTTTGGTGTCAGGTAGGCCAGCGCGCTGTGCGGCCTTTCCTCGTTATATTCCTGACGCCATGCACTGATGACTTCTCGTGCATGGCGCATCGATAAAAACCAGTGTTCGTTTAGGCATTCGTCACGGAATTTACCGTTGAAGCTTTCAATGTAAGCGTTCTGTTGCG